>Ga0075154_10000068_pt1 | contig 79716 bp, 98 predicted proteins | sample JI71714BDNA_FD_70965 | JGI IMG/M metagenome (GOLD analysis project Ga0075154, IMG submission 70965) | Wastewater effluent complex algal communities from Wisconsin, to seasonally profile nutrient transformation and Carbon sequestration -... | ecosystem: Engineered > WWTP > Effluent > Algae... | reverse complement strand
ATCCCGGCGTAGAAGCTGGTGCCGCACGCGACGATTGTGATGCGCTTTACCCCAGCCAGATCGAAATCCATCTGCGGCAGGGCCACGGTCTGTTCAAGCGGACGGATATAGGAAGAAAGCGTCTGCGCGACCACGGTGGGCTGCTCGAAAATCTCTTTCTGCATATAGTGGCGGTAATTGCCCTTTTCGATCGCCGCTGCCGACACCCCGCTGGTGGTGATTTCGCGTTCGACCGGATTGTTATCCTTGTCAAAAATCTGCGCGCCTTCGCGGGTGACAATCACCCAGTCGCCTTCCTCAAGATAGGCGATTTTCTGCGTCAGCGGCGCAAGCGCGAGTGCGTCGGAACCCAAATAGGTTTCGCCGTCGCCATAGCCGACGACCAAAGGCGAACCCAGTCGCGCACCGATCAGGAAATCCGGAAACTGGCGAAACGCAATCGCAAGCGCAAAGGCACCGCGCAATATGGGAAGGACGGCCTTCACCGCTTCGGTTGGTGATTGGCCCGCCTCGACTTGCTCCGAGACCAAGTGCGCGACAACCTCTGTATCGGTTTCGCTTTCAAATGTCCGCCCGCGCGCAGTCAATTCATCGCGCAGCTGTTTGAAATTTTCGATAATGCCATTGTGGACCAACGCGACCTCGCCCGTCGCATGCGGGTGCGCGTTGCTCGTCGTCGGCGCGCCGTGGGTGGCCCAGCGGGTGTGGGCGATACCGATATTGCCGGGGGCATCGTCGCCCTTCAACACGGTGACCAGATTGGCGAGCTTCCCTTCAGCGCGGCGACGGATCAGCTGGCTATTTTGCACGGTGCAGACGCCCGCGCTGTCATAGCCGCGATACTCCATCCGCTTCAGCCCGTCGACCAACCGATCGGAGACGTGGGATTTGCCAACAATTCCAATAATTCCGCACATTTATTTTACTTCCCAATTAGCTTTATAGGGCACCCGGATTCCCGGCATCTCTGCCGGAAAATCCTTAGTATTTCGAGTGACAAGGATACGTCCCGATACCTGTGCCGACGCAAGAATGATGGCATCAGGAGATTTCAGCGATTTCCGCTGATTCCGCAGAGCGGCTGCACGACGAGCAATTTCTTCGTCAATCTCGCTCATGGCAAAAAGCCGAAGAAACTCTTCAGTCTCGGTTGCAGCATCGTCGGGAACGCCCGACATCACTTCGATCCATGTCATCCTACTGATCCACGCGCGGGTGACGCTGCGCAATTCCGCCCATGCGACAGGCCGGTTGTGCAGCATGTCGATAACAATATTGGTATCGAAAAAGCGCTCGCTCACGTAGTTTTATACTTCTTCTTTGGCGGAGCGATTTCGCCAGCATCGGGCCATTCACCGCGCAATTCGCGTTCATAGTCCAGGCCATCGACCGTCGAGCCATGCCGCTCCCATAACCCGAAATATTTTTCGAACCCTTCTTTGCCACAAACCTCAAGGTAATTGGAAACCGCTTCGCGCAACACCGCCGCACGCGACTTACCCTCGCGCTTAGCGATTTCATCGAGCTTGCGAATGTCATCCGCCGGAACATCTACCAGAAATCTGCCCATAATGATATACTGATATCATATCATGATATCATGTCAACCGGATTTTGCGCGCATGCAACTCGTCGAGCAGCCTTTTCCGTTCGTCGAGGATATAAGGCGCGCAGATACAAATATGATAGAACGCCGATCAACAAAAGTCGCCGTTGCGTCTTTCAAGCACACATCTTATTTGCCGGATCAAGGACATGCCCATGAAAGCCCCATTCTTACTTTCCGGATTTGCGGCTCTCGCAATGACCTGCACCTCTACGCTCGCCGCCGCTCAAGCGCCCGCCCAGCCATCCGCTCAACTATCCATGGCTCCGGAATTTGCCAAATTCAAACCACGGCCTTCGAACACTCTGAAAGTCGATTATGCTGTGTGGAACGAGATTTTGAACAATCTGGTGTTCCTGACCGGGCTGTCCACCCGCCAGATTGCGCCAAAGCCTGAGGCACTTACTGGAACGAAATTCGTCTGGGAACACACCTCGCCCTTCAGGCAGGAGGGCAACAAAATTCCCTTCTCGATGTTGAAACCTGAACATATTGCCACGCTGCAGGAATATAAACGCGATTTGGAAACAGTGAGCAATACCGTCGATATCGCGGCGCTCCCCGAAAACGAACAATTGGCCTATTGGCTGAACCTGCACAACGCGTCGATCATCACCCTGATCGCGGAGAATTACCCGGTGCTAGAACCCAGCAATTTGAAACTGGGTACAGAAAAAGCACCGCTGCATGATGCAAAGGTCATCGCGGTTGCCGGTCATATGATGAGCCTGCGCGATATCCGCGAAAAAATTGTTTATCCAAACTGGAAGGATCCCAAAGTCGTTTATGGCTTCTTCCTGGGCGACATCGGTTCGCCCTCAATCCAAGGCGAAGCCTTTACAGCCGACAACACCGAGCGGCTTCTCAAAATGAATGCGGAAGAATTTGTCAACTCGCTAAGGTCGTTCAGCAGGGGCGGAATCTCGAAAATATACAAGGATGTAGCACCCTTCTATTTCCCCGATTTCGAGAAAGATCTGCGGAACCACTTCCAGCTATTTATGTGGGAGGACGTTTTGGCCGAACTGGCGAAAGCGGGAGCGTTGAAAGTCAACAGCTATGAAATCGCGATCGCCGATATGGAAGGTGGACACGGCGCTCACGTCATTCCCAATGTGCTAATAGACGGCAAGCCGGTACGCAATTCCCAATCCTACGCGATTGCGGCCTATACGAACCAGATTAAAACCAAGTCCAAAGTGCTATTGCGCCAAGGTAAGATCAAGAATGGCGTCGTGATCGTCGGTGACGAAAGCGAGGAAGAAGCCGCGGCGTCTGAACCGGATAAGCCAGTTGAGGGCGCGCAGGATCAGCTTTGATTGAAAGCGCTTAACAGAGCGGTTCACTCAATATGAAACCATGATAAGGACCAAAGCTCCAGTCGAGAGCGAGGTCGTTCATGGGGAAAATCATAGCCTATCACCTGCCCGGCGCATGGGGCTTGCCTTCGGTCAGTCCGTTTTGCCTCAAACTGGACGCTTGGTTGCGTATAGCAGGGATTGAACATGAATCGATCACCGCCACCACCCCCTTTGGCGGGCCCAAGGGCAAGGCACCGTGGATCGAGCATGACGGGCGCAAGATTGGCGATTCGACTTTCATCATCCTCCATCTGAAAGAAACGCTGGGGATTGATCCCGACGCGCATCTGACGCCTGCGCAAAAGGGGGTCGCGCTCGCAATACAGCGTCTGGTAGATGAAAATCTCTATTGGGCGATGGTCAATGATCGCTGGAACACGCCCGAAAACTGGCCGATATTGAAAAGCACAGTGCTTGGCGGCATCCCCGCACCGGTTCGCGCGGTCATGGCGCCTATTGCGCGGCGCGGCGTGCTGAAGCAGCTAAAAGGCCACGGCATGGGCTGCCACAGCGCAGAGGAAATTGCGGCAATCGGCAAGCGTGATATTGATGCCCTTGCCGCATTATTGGGCGATCAGGATTGGTTTTTCGGTGATCGGTCGACCGAGACAGACGCAGTGGTCTATGGTCAGCTCGCCAATATCTATTGGGTGGGATTTAACAGTCCGATGAAGGCTGTGATTGGTGGCAATGCCAATCTGGTGGCGTTTCTGGAGCGGTTTCAACAAAGATTTTACCATTAAAGAGATTGCTCATAGCACCTATAGCGCCGACTGTGATCGGCAGGAGACAATCGATGTCAAAATTGCTTTCCAGATTTGGGTGGTTACCGTTGTTTGTGATGGCTGTATCCCCTGCCTTTGCGGAAACGGCAGTGGATCAGGATGTTGCCGATGTTGCAGCGGCTTTCAAAGCGCTTGAGGCACATGACTTCGACCATGTTCTGGAAAAATCCGGTGCTGTTATTGGCCGTTTTGAAGCCAGAAAGGAGGCAGATACCGTCTATGTCTGCACTAGCGGTGGCCCCGACACCATCTTTGCCATGACCTCAGCGGCTTTAGAGGCACAGTCCGCCGACGGGAAAGTTGCAAAAACGATAGCGATCGCAGACGCAATCTGTGACTCTTACTTCGTCAAGGGCTTTGCTTTGATCGACCTGAAAAGGCCAGCAGAAGCGTTACCCAATCTGGAGGCGGCGGTGGCACTCGACCCTGATAACCAGCACTACATCAACGAGTTAGCTGAATGGTATAAGTTGAGCCGTAACTGGAACAAGTCGTTGGAATTGTTCACACTTGCCAGTGAAACCTCTGATTTTGCAATCATCAGCATGGAAGATAGGAAGGTAAGCGAGCGTATCACTAATCAGATGCGTTGTCGTTCCTTCCGCGGGATTGCCTTTAATCAGGTCGAATTGCAGAATTGGGAAGAGGCACGTACCGCTTTGCAGAAGTGCCTCACGCTCAATCCAGACGATGCAGCATCAAAGGCTGAATTAGGATATATACAACAGCAAACGGGTAAATAGGGCAAAACGGAAAAGGTTTGGCACTGCGGCGACTTGCCCCTTCGGTGATCAAGTCATTTAATTCCTTCGTAAGGCAGGCTGGCGGAGTCCCGGCAAGAAAATCATTTATCTCTCATGAGCGCCGGAACATTCAATAGCGCACGCTCTGCATCTGAAACCACTTCTGGCTCGACTGGCTGGCTGATATATTCGCCAGCTTCGTTCGCCCGATATTGTGTGCCGTAAATTTGCTGCTTCCCGATCGATTGCAAATATCGGTCAAGCGTAGCTGCCGAAATCCAGCGAGCATCATAGCCTTTGGATATTGCAATGACCGCCAGATGATGCGCCTTCAAATAGTCTTCCGGTTTGTCACCATGTTGAAAAATGAACGCCGCGCGGTAGAAGTCGATCCCCGCTTTCAAAGCATCCAATTCCAGCAATTCTCCAGTGCGTTTCAGACGCGCAGAATCCTCGCGTTCCCAACGTTGCATAAAAGCTTGATCGTCTTTCACGGCTCGCCAACCACCGCGTTTTTCGACATCAAGCCGAATTGCCTGATCCGCTAAGAACAGGTCGTTCATCTCAGTGTTTGCAATTTGGTCTTGCGAAGCATTTTCCGCAGAGACCTTGCCGTCGCCGTCTAATGTTAGCTTTGCATTGATGGGGGTACAAATCGCAAACGCAAGAATCGTGATTCCAAAGCCGAACAGCCGCACCATCACTTCCCCTCCTTCTTCCTCCGCATCGCATCATGAAAGCGATCCGCCCAGCCCGGTTTCACCAGCTGTTCAGCCCGCACCATGCGGAGTTCTCCATCAGCTACATCCCGCGACACAGCGCTACCCGCAGCAACAATCGCATCACGCCCAATCTTCACCGGCGCGATCAGCGCTGAGTTGGAACCAATAAACGCCCCCTCGCCAATCTCGGTCTTATATTTGAAATAGCCGTCATAATTGCAGGTGATCGTGCCCGCGCCGATATTGGCCTTTGCGCCTACCTCGACATCACCCAGATAGGTCAGGTGGTTGGCCTTCGCGCCTTTGTGCAAATGCGCCTTCTTGGTTTCGACGAAATTGCCGATCTTGGTCTTTTCCTCCAGCACCGTGCCGGGGCGCAGCCGGGCGAAGGGGCCGACTTCGGCTCCGCTAGCGATGCTGGCGCCCTCGATATGGCAATTGGCGCGGATTTTGACATTGTCCGCCACGCTAACGCCGGGGCCGAAAAACACATTGGGTTCGATCAGGACATCTCGGCCAAGAACTGTGTCATAAGAGAACCAGACAGTCTCTGGCGCGATCAGGCTCGCGCCTTCCGCCATCGCGGTAACGCGACGGCGTTTTTGCCATTCGCCTTCCATCGTCGCCAGCTCGCCGCGGCTGTTGATGCCGGCCACGTCATAGGGGTCAGTGGTCACCACATGGCAATGCCGCCCGTCCTGCACAGCGATGTTGACGATATCGACCAGATAATATTCGCCCGCCGCATTGCTGTTGGTGACGCGGTCGAGCAAGGCGAACAGGTCTTTTGACTTTACCGCCATCAGTCCGCTGTTGCACAATTTCACCGCGCGTTGATGTTCGGTCGCATCCTTATGTTCGACCATCCATTCGATCCGGTCGCCAGAGGCGACGATGCGCCCATATTGCTGCGCGTCTGCGGGTTCAAAACCGAGCACGACGACTGCCGGATTATCGACATGATCCAGCCGGTCAATCATCGCCTGCATCGTACTCGCCGGAACGAAAGGTACATCGCCATAGAGGATCAGCACATCACCGTCGAAATCCTTCAGCGCCCCCTCCGCCTGCTGCACCGCATGGCCGGTGCCCAGTTGCGGTTCCTGAATGACGGTCTCGGCACTGTCGCCTAGCGCATCGCGCAACTGGTCTGCCTTGTCGCCGACCACCACCACCTTCTTTGCAGGCGACAGCGCGTCGACGCTCGCCATCAGGTGCATCAGCATCGGCTGCCCGGCGATCGGGTGCAGCACTTTGTGCAGATCGGATTTCATGCGGGTGCCTTTGCCCGCGGCGAGGATGATAGCTGCGATATTGCTCATGGCGCAGCGCCATAAAGCGAAATGGTTGCAGTTTCCAGAATTTGCCGACAGCAGGGGGAAATATGACAAAATTCCCCTTCGACATTGTCGGCTTTGATCTGGACGGTACGTTGATCGACACCGCCGAGGATTTGCGCATGTCGTGCAACCACGCGCTGGAACTCGCGGGAATATCGCCGCTCTCGCCAACACAAATCCGGTCGGCCATTGGCGGCGGAGCACGGGCGATGATCGAGCGCGGGATAACGCTCAACGGCAAGCAACCGGTGGAACCAGCGTTGTTCGAGCAGATGTTCGACCGCTTTCTGGCGCATTATGAAGCCAATATCGCGGTCCACAGCCGACCATTTGACGGCGCAATCGCGATGCTCGACGCGTTGGACGCGATGGGAGTCAAAGCCGCAATCGTCACCAACAAACTGGAGGCATTGGCCGACAAATTGTTTCGCGAACTGGGGATACGCGACCGGTTCACGGCGTTTCTCGGCCGCGATTCACTGGGCGAGGAACGCGGCAAGCCAGCACCCGACCTGATCCACGCGATGATCGAGCGGGCAGGCGGTGGTCGTGCGGTTTTTGTCGGCGATTCCGATTTCGACATAGGGGCTGCACGGGCGGCGGGGATTCCGAGTGTCGCGGTCAGTTTCGGTTTTTTGCAATGCCCGGTCGAGGAACTGGGGGCGGACGCGGTGATTGATCATTTTGATGAGTTGATTTTTACACTGATTTCTCTGAAAACAGGTAAATGAAAATAACTTTCAAGGTTTTGCTTTACCTTGCGCTAACGTCGATGACTTGCGAAGGTTCTTTTGCGACTTGGAATGGAACCCATTGGGGCATGCAACCATCCGACGTCCAACAGGCGACAGGCGCAAAAGCGAAAAAAATCAAGCCATCAAAGAAAGATCGTAACGGGCTCGATAAGATTGGCAACTCGGGATTTTTCGAGGAAAATGGCAATCGGTACTCTGCTACATATTACTATGACGATAGGGGGCTGAAATCGGTCGCACTGACCTCTTCAACGCTGAAATGCGCAAATATTTTTGATTTTTTGACCAAAAAATATGGTCGTCATATCCGCCATAGCAACCAAACGATATTGCATTTGTTCATTTGGCACCATGGCGCTGAAGAAAACCGTATACGATTTCTGGTGATTGGAAACGGTCAAAGTTGCTCTACACACATTGAGCGTTTGTCAGACTATGAGGTGATCGATAAAAGTTCTGTCAACTAGCCCTTCCGCCACTTCGTCCACAAATGCCTGGCCAGCATCAGCGGCGGCATGCGTAGCCAGTGTGAGCGGATGTAGAAGGCGAGGCGCGTGACTTTGCGGGTCGGGCGGCCCCAGCCATCGCGGGCGGTAAGGCGGCGGACGAAGTAAGCGTCGGCTAACTTTTTGCGGCCCCATGTTTGTGGGATGGTGGTGCCATATAGACGGAGAGAAAGCCGCGCGGCACATTGCACCGCTGGCAGAAGCTGGTGCCGCGCCGCGCGAGCGGACAGTTGCGGCCAGAAGTCGGGGTCGGACTCTGCAAACTGCGTGGTGAGGCAGTGAAAATCCCACAAATTGCGCAAACCACCCGCGAGATCGCCATCCGCAATCATGTGCGCGGTACAGTGAATGACCATGTCGGTGGGGGAGAGGACGCACAGAGTCTCCGTTCGTGCTGAGCTTGTCGAAGGACGGGACTCGCTGCGGTTTCGTGCTTCGACAGGCTCAGCACGAACGGTGAGGTTTGAATCGATTAGCTGCGCATTCGCCAACATCCCCGCCGCATCCGGACTCGGTCGCGCCGTCAGCGGCAGGATTGTGTGGTGTACATCGATCATCCGGTCGCGCTCTTTGTGGATCAGCGGGGGCAGCTCGTGCATATGGTCTCGGTAATAGGCGTCGTCATAGGCGTCCTCCTTTACCCATTCCCAGCCGCCTTTGGACAGCAACAGTGCCTCGACCTGCGGCAAATCCTCGCGCGCGACCAGGACATCGAGGTCGCCAATATGCCGCCCCTCGCCCGCCTTGAGGTCCGCGGCGACATAGGCAGTGCCTTTCATCAGCACGACCTTGCCCGGATAGTCGGACAATGCCCGCGCGGCGCATTCCGCCTCCCACAGAGCAGAACGGCGTTGATAATCTGCGTTAATGCGCGCTTCGGCAAGGATTTCTGCAACTTTGGGAGGCACCGACTCAGATTTGAGTCGCTCCGCCAACGTGCCGATCAGCTGCTCGGCGCGTGCCATTGCGATCAAAGCGGTCCAGTCATTGGCATCGAGCGCGCGGGTGGTCGCTGGCTCGCGCAGCGCATCGACCAGCAGCATCGCGTCACAGCTCATGCCAACTGCTCCCACAGCCCCTCGGCGAGCGAGACCGCCTCGGCGCCCGACTGATAATCGATCGCGCGCGCCGGAGTAGTTTTTATGAATCGTGTCATCGCGGTGAACCCTGCTTCACCCAGTGCAACATAATTGGTCGAGGCCTGCGTCATCCGCATGAAGGTTTCGCCCGGCGCAACGTCACGCACCGCCCAGTTGTGGCCATAGCGCGGGAACAGCAGCAATGCGGGCTTTGCCGGTTCCGCCATACGGGCGATGGCATCGACGGGCGGCATCAGGTGGCGGATATTGCCCTTGGGCGTGCCCTCCATCAGCGGACCGAACCGCGCGGCATCGGCCTGCGCCTCCATCGCGGCAATCGCCTCATTCTTCAGGCTGATGAGACGGGGAAAGGGCACCGCCGCGCCGCTTTCCAGATCGAGCAGAACAAATTCGTCGCCCATGAAGCGCCAGCCCGACTGTCCGAGTAGCGCCGACAAAGTCGATTTGCCCGACCCCGATGCGCCGGTCATGATCAGCGCCTTGCCATCCTTTTCCACCGCGCTGGCGTGGAGTAGCAGATGCCGCCGCCAGCCGAGCGCCATTTGCAGGTTCATCCCCATTTCGGCTGCAAGGAGCGCTTGCGCCAATGGCAAGGGTGCGGCGTCGGGGAGCATATAGTCGCCTTCGATCATCACCGATGGACGGATGAAGCGGCGCAGCATGCTGACCGCCTCCAACCGGACCGAAAAGTCGGGGATTTCAGGCTTTGGATAATCGGCATAAAGCGCCGCAAGCTGGTCTACCGGGCTGCGCCACTGTGAACCGATGCGAAAAGCCGCCGGGCCGACCTGCGCCGAAAATTCATGCATCTTGGCCGTCCAGTTTATCGACCAGACCCAAATCGACTAGTTCGTCAATCCGCGCCGCGAGCACAGCCTTTGCCTCGACCGCATCGCCCAAATCAAAATCCTTGGATAGCCGCGTCAGCAACTGATCGAGCGTCAGCGCGTCCTCACCCATCGCCGCTAAGATTTGCGGGACGGGTTCGACGACCATATGGGTAACACCCGAGCGGCGATGGTAAATGAGCGTCAGGCCGTCGAGCGGTTCGACCAGCATCGCGTCGGTCGTATCCGCACGGTACAGGGGTTCGGCTCCGCTCATCCAGCAGACCTAACAAAGCGCGGTTAAATTACAATGTTTGGGATCAACGCGGCATTTGCAGCGAGGCGTAGCAGGTGAACCCGCTCTGCCCCGCCTGCAACCGGCGGATATAGTTCATATAGGCGCGGTTCTGCTCATAGGTCGTGCCTGGTAATGAGCGCCCCCGAAGCGCGGCCTTGACCTGTTCGCCGGTATATTTCTGACCTGTCGCGGTGAACGACCCTGGCGTATCGGGAGCAACCAAACGACCGTCGGCGGCAATATTCATGCCGGAACCGTGCGGTCCGGGCACGGGAATCTGACAATTCAACACTGATCCGGCGGTTTGCGCCAGCGCGGGGCGCACTGTTATCACCGCCGAAGCAGCAGCGGCGCCCAGCATCAATGCCCTGCGGCTCGTCGGACCGGTCAGCTTGTCAGCGCCGGTTTTCGTGCCGTTTTCTGTGTTATCCTGATCCATATCGATCCGATGCCCTGTAAATCTGTCCGCGCAATAGCAGATATTGCGATGAAATCCATGTAAAGCCTCCGTCATAAAAATGCCGTCTATAAGTGGGACAAGCGCAGACGTGGATGCTAACATCGTTCAGTACCCAGTATTTGTTATGATTCGCAACGGATTGGAAAAATGTTCCTGAACGCAAGGATGGTTTCCGGTCTGCTGGCAGTCGCACTGTGCGCATGGATCGCTGGATGGGTGCCGGGTACCGCGGAGCGCATCCTGATCATGGTGGTCGGTTCCACTGCAGTTTTCCTCGCCATGTTTTACCGGCATGAGGACGGTGTCCATATCCGTCGCCACAGCGCACTTGAAACGCAAAGTGATGCTTTGATCGACCACCCCCAGTTCGATGTCATTATCGAAGCGGTCCCCGATCCACTGCTGTTCATCCAGAATGACCGGGTAATCGCGGCAAATGCGGCGGCCACAGATTTGCTAGGCAAGGAAGTGCTGGGGCAGAATGTGCGGTTGGCGATCCGCCATGCAGGCGCGATCGAACGGCTAACCGATCCACAAGCTGAGCACAGCGGTCGGGCTTTTTCGGTGAGCGGGCTGGGTCGTCGGGATCAATATTGGGATATGCGCATTCAGGCGCTCGATGCCGACACCAAAGCGGTTTCGCTGCGCGACCGGACGATGGAACGTGCGACCGAAAAGGTGCGTGCCGATTTCGTCGCAAATGCCAGTCATGAGTTAATGACGCCGCTTGCTTCGATTAAAGGCAGCATCGAAACGCTGCAAAGCCCGGAAGCAGGCAATGACGCAGAGGCGCGGGATCGCTTTTTGGGAATCATGTCGCGGGAGGCCTTGCGGATGCAGTCGCTGATCCGCGATCTGATTTCCTTGTCTCGGATAGAGGCGGAGGGACACGATCTTGTTCCATCCCCCGTGTCACTGCCGGATTTGGTGGGCACCGTAGTCGGTGGCCTGAAAAGCGGTTCAGATCCGCGCGCCAACGATATTGTTGTTAAAGCTCCTGATACCCTGCCCGATGTTTCCGGCGATCCTCGACAGATCGAATTGCTGGTGAGTAACCTTGTCGCCAACGCCATGAAATATGGCACCGACGGGACGCCGGTAACTGTCGTGATGGACGCAACCCCCTCTGGTTCGATGGTCGCATTGTCGGTCAGCGACCAAGGCGAAGGCATTCCGCCCGAGCATATTCCGCGCCTGACCGAGCGCTTTTATCGCGTCGATTCAGGCCGTAGCCGCTCGGTCGGCGGCACAGGGCTGGGGCTCTCACTGGTCAAGCACATTGTCGAACGCCACCGTGGCCATCTCGAAATTCGCAGCAAGGTGGGTGAAGGCACAACCGTCACGGTGCGCCTGCCGGTGGCTCAATCCTGATCGTAACAATCGCGTCGCCAAACTGTCACAGTGTCGTAACATTGGTCGTGCAGAGGACCTGCGAGCGGGAACATATCCCGTCGATTCGCATGGGAAAGCTGCATAACATGAAAAGCAAATTCACATTGATCGCTCTTGGCGCTTTGGCGCTGGCAGGCTGTAACGATCAGGCATCAACCGGCGCTGCTGGTGGCGGTTCGCGTCAGGAAATCCGCATTGTCGGCTCCTCAACCGTATTCCCTTTTGCCAAGGCTGTTGCCGAAGCATTTTCGAAGGCTGATCCCAGCCGCAAAGCTCCGGTGCTTGAATCGAACGGCACGGGTGCGGGCATCGAACAATTCTGCGCGGGCGTCGGTGCACAAACACCTGACATCGCCAATGCCTCGCGCCGCATGAAGAAGGCCGAGTTTGAATCTTGCCAGAAGAATGGCGTGACCGACATTGTCGAAATCCAGATTGGCGTCGATGGTCTTGCACTGGCCGAATCGGTCAAAGGTCCGGCATTCGAACTGACCACGGTTGATGTTTATAAAGCGCTGGCGGCCAATCCCTTTGGCAAGCCGCAGACCGCGAAAAACTGGTCGGATGTGAACCCGAAACTCCCCAACCTACCGATCGCCGTTTTCGGTCCGCCGACCACGTCAGGTACGCGTGATTCGTTCCACGAACTGATCATGGAAGCCGGTTGCAAATCCGACGCGGCAATGAAGGCGCTGAAGGACAGCGACGAGAAGAAATATAAGGCAACCTGCACCGAAATCCGCACCGATGGCGCGTTCAAGGAGCAGGGCGAAAATGACAATCTGATCGTACAGAAGCTGACCGCCAACCCCAATATGCTCGGCATTTTCGGCTATAGCTATATGGAAGAAAACGCCTCATCGGTGCGCGGCATCACAATGGACGGCATCGCCCCGACCTATGAAACAATCGCCGACGGCAAATATCCCGGTGCGCGCAAGATGTTCATCTATGTGAAAAAGGCGCATCTCGACAAAATTCCCGGCATCAAGGAATTTGTCACCGAATTCGTCAATGCTGGCGAAACGGGCGGTTATCTGACCAAAATCGGCATGATTGCGTCGAATGAAGGTGATCGTACCAAGGCAAAAGAGGCTTCGACCGGCCTTTCGTTGCTGACCAGTGCAGAATTGAAATAAAACTGTAACAAAGTGGGTCTTTATGCGGTGGAGGCACGGACAGAGTCGTGCCTCCACCCTGTTTTTGACAGATTTCTTCGGAAGGCGTGCAGGACTGTGATGCAATGACCGGTACCGGTTTGCTCTTCCTAATTGCAGGCATGGCATTGCTTGCCTGGCTGGTGGGACGCGCGCGTGCGACATCGCTGGCGCGCGGCGGCGGCGCACTAAACAGTCTGCCTTCTTATCATGGCTGGTTCCTGCTGGTGTGCGCGGTTGTGCCGCCTTTGCTGTTCCTCGCTTTTTGGTCAGCGATTTCGCCCGCCTTGGTCACCAATATGGTGCTTTCTGATCCGGTCGCTTCGGCACTTCCTGCAGACGCCTTTGGCCGGGCGTCGATCCTGTCGGAAGCGCGATCGATTGCGCAGGGTTTGCAGGACAAGGGATTCCAACCGGCGAGTCAGCCTTTTGTGCCTTTGTACAAAGCGGCATTGGCACATTACCAATTGCTCGGCACCATTGCCACGGCACTGCTCGCCTTTGCAGGCGGAGCCTTTGCCTTCACCCGTATCCGTCCGGATTTCCGCGCGCGCAACCGGGTCGAAACCCTGGTGATGTGGGGGTTGATGCTGGCCTCGCTAATCGCGATCATCACCACTTTGGGCATCCTGGCGTCGCTGCTGTTTGAAACCTATCGCTTCTTCACACTGGTCTCTCCACTCGAATTTCTTACCGGAACCGACTGGAACCCGAAGGCGAACGTCACTCCCGGTGCGGACAATGGCTATGGTGCAATCCCGCTATTCTGGGGAACCATCTTTATTGGTGCGATTATCGCCATGCTGGTGGCGATTCCCCTTGGATTGATGAGCGCGATTTTCCTGACGCAATATGCCAGCGCCCGTGTGCGCCGCTGGATGAAGCCGGTGCTCGAAATCCTCGCAGGCATCCCGACGGTGGTTTACGGCTATTTCGCCGCACTCACCATCGCACCTATGGTGCGCGACTTTGCGGTGATGGTTGGCATGTCAAATGCTGCCTCGGACAATGCGCTGGCGGCAGGTGTAGTGATGGGGGTGATGATCATCCCCTTGGTCTCATCAATGTCCGACGACAGCCTTGCTGCGGTTCCCAGCGCGATGCGCGACGGCTCGCTGGCAATGGGCGCGACCAAGAGCGAAACAATCAAAAAAGTGCTGCTGCCCGCTGCTCTTCCCGGGGTGGTCGGTGGCGTATTGCTCGCGATCAGCCGCGCGATAGGCGAAACTATGATCGTGGTGATGGCGGCGGGGTACACCGCCAATCTGACCGCCAATCCGTTCGAGACGATTTCGACGGTGACGGTGCAGATCGTCGCGTTGCTGACGGGTGATCAGGATTTCAATAGCCCGCAAACGCTAGCGGCCTTCGCATTGGGGTTGGTACTGTTTGTGGTGACGCTGCTGCTCAACCTCGTCGCGCTGCGGGTCGTCAAAAAATATCGGGAGGCTTATGAATAACATCCCCTCCCCCATGCGCAGACCCACCGACTGGTCTGGGTCGGTGATGCAAAAACGCATCGCGCGCCGCTATGCTGCGGAGCGACGCTTCAAGGCACTCGGGCTGTTTGCCGTGCTGTTGTCATCGGGCTTTCTCGCCTTTCTGTTGTTCACGATGGTGGGCAAGGGCGTGCTGGGCTTCCAGCAGACCGAGATCGCGCTCGACCTCGATTTCCCTACCCTTACCGGCGGCACGCAGGCAACTGCGCTACGCGGTCCGGGTGCGGATGCCACGCTCAATTCGCTCGATCTGGGTGGGATTGTTGGCGTCGCCGCATCGGCACAATATGGCGCGGATGGTGAAGATCTGATCGGTGGCGGCACCGCGCTGGCGGTGCGTAAATTGCTGCTGGCTGACCCAGCCCTTGTCGAAAAGAAACAGCGCCTTTGGGTGCCAGCCGCCGCCGCAATTGACAGTGCTTACAAATCCAAAGGTGATGCAAAGGCCGAGGCTTTGGTGGCAAAGCTGAAAGCGCAATCTGCGATCCAATCGAGCGTCAACACAACCTTCCTGACCGGAGCAGACGCCACCGACCCGACCGAGGCTGGCATCTGGGCAGCGTTCAAGGGATCGCTAATCACGATGGCGATCACGCTGATGCTCGCTTTCCCGGTTGGCGTGCTGAGCGCGCTTTATCTTGAAGAATATGCACCAAAAAACCGGCTGACCGAACTGATCGAAGTGTCGATCAACAATCTGGCGGCGGTTCCGTCGATCATCTTCGGCCTGTTGGGGCTTGCCATTTTCCTCAGCCTGTTCGGCCTGCCGCGTTCATCCGCTCTGGTCGGAGGGTTGACGCTTGCATTGATGACAATGCCGGTGATCGTGATTTCTGGCCGCAACGCAGTGAAGGCCGTCCCACCCTCGATCCGTGAAGCCGCAATGGGCATTGGCGCATCGCCGGTGCAAGTGGTGTTCCATCATGTCTTACCGCTCGCCCTGCCAGGCATATTGACCGGCACAATCATTGGTATGGCGCGTGCGCTCGGCGAAACTGCACCCTTACTTATGATCGGGATGCGCGCCTTTATCGCTTCGCCACCGTCTGGAATTACCGATCCCGCAACCGCATTGCCGGTGCAAATTTACCTCTGGTCGGACGAGGTCAATTCGGCCTTTGTCGAAAAGACCAGTGCCGCCATCATCGTGCTGCTTATTTTCCTGCTGGGAATGAACGCAGTCGCTATCTACCTCCGCAACCGCTTTGAAACCCGCTGGTGAGACAATGACTAACGAAAACACGACCCAGCCCATCGCCAAAATCTCGACACGAAACGTCAATGTTTTCTATGGCGAGAAAAAGGCGATCGACGACGTGTCGATTGATATCGACATGGACAATGTCACTGCCTTTATCGGTCCGTCAGGCTGCGGCAAGTCGACCTTTCTGCGCACGCTGAACCGGATGAACGACACCATTCCCGGTGCAAGGGTTGAAGGTGAGATATTGCTCGAGGGCGAAGACATTTACGCCTCCTCTATGGACGTCGTGCAATTGCGCGCGCGGGTGGGAATGGTGTTTCAGAAACCCAATCCCTTCCCCAAATCGATCTACGACAATGTTGCCTATGGGCCGCGCATCCACGGGCTAGCAGGCAGCCGGTCGGAGATGGACGAGATTGTTGAATCGTCACTGACCCGCGCAGGGCTGTGGAATGAGGTCAAGGACCGGTTGAGCGAAAGCGGCACTGCATTGTCCGGTGGTCAGCAACAACGGTTGTGCATCGCGCGCGCCATCGCGGTTGATCCTGAAGTCATCCTTATGGACGAGCCCTGTTCGGCGCTTGACCCAATTGCAACCGCACGTATCGAAGAATTGATCCACGATCTGCGTGGTAAATATGCTATCGTAATCGTTACCCACAATATGCAGCAGGCTGCACGCGTTTCCCAACGGACGGCATTCTTCCATCTGGGGCATTTGGTCGAATGCGGTATCACATCGGAGATTTTCACCAATCCCCGCGAGGAACGCACCAAAGACTATATCACCGGCCGTTACGGCTGAGGCAGGACAGAGTAAAATGAGCACAGGCACCAGACATACGTTGAGCGCGTTCGACGACGATATGGATCAAATCCGGGGTTTGATCTCCGAAATGGGCGCGCGCGCAGAGGCGGCAGTCACCAATGCGATGCAGGCGCTGCTGCACCATGACCTCGACCTCGCCACCCAAACCCGCGCCGATGACAAGATCATCGACCGGCTGGAGGAAGATGTCGAAAAGCAGGTGGTGCAGACTATCGCACTGCGCGCGCCAATGGCAGACGATCTGCGCGAATTGATTGCGGCACTGAAGATCGCCGCCGTGATCGAACGCATCGCCGATTATGCCAAGAATATCTCCAAGCGCGTCCATCAGGTCGATCACAGCAAATTCCTGTCGAAGAACAAGGAAGTGGTACGGATGGGCGAGATTGCGGTCGAGATGATCCGCATGGTGATGGACGCCTATGCCAAGCGCGATATCGAAATGGCGCAGGCAGCCTGTGCCCGTGACGATGATATCGATCAAATCCACCGTGATCTGTTTGTCGACTATGTCGCCTATGTCGCCAAGCATCCGGCACAGGCAGAAGAGATTGCGCATCTGCTGTTCATCTCCAAAAATCTGGAGCGGGTCGGCGACCATGCGACAACCTGTGCACAGATGATTTATTTCACCGAAACCGGCGAGAATATGCCGGACGCATAGGGTCAGGACCTATTAATGCCCAAAGCCCAATTGCTGCTGGTTGAAGACGACCAGTCGCTTGCCGAACTGATTGGCTGGCATTTCGAACGCGAAGGCTTCGACGTGCGGCAAACCGGTGATGGTGAAGAAGCGCTGATCCTGGCGCGCGAGCAGACGCCCGATCTTGTCCTGCTCGATTGGATGATCGAGAATCTGTCGGGCATCGAAGTATGCCGCCAGCTGCGCAAATCCGATCAGACCGCCAATGTACCGATCATCATGCTCACCGCCCGCGGTGAAGAAGATGACCGCATTCGCGGGCTTGAAATCGGCGCCGACGACTATGTGACCAAACCTTTTTCGCCACGCGAATTGGTGGCGCGCGCCCATGCTGTGCTGCGCCGTGTGCGGCCGGCACTTGCGGGAGAAACACTGCGCTTCGCCGATGTCGAAATGGATACCGTCGCCCACCGTGTAAGGCGCGGTGGAGAGACGATCGCGTTGGGGCCGACCGAATATCGCTTGCTCAAGCATTTCCTGGAATATCCAGGCCATGTGTTCTCACGCGAACGGCTGCTCGACGCAGTTTGGGGCCATGACAGCGACATCGAAATCCGCACCGTCGACGTCCATATCCGCCGCCTGCGCAAGGCGCTGAACGAAGATGGACAGCGCGACATCATCCGCACTGTGCGCTCGGCAGGCTATTCGTTGGACAGGGATGCAGGGTAAAAAGGGCGACCCGAAGGTCGCACTCTCAATGAAATTCACTCGGCCGTCTTAAAAATCAATCTGCGCCCGCAACCCGAATACATCAGCGCTATAGTCGTTCGAACCCCCAGCCAACACCGCGGCATCCTCCAGATCAAGATGCCCATAATTGGCGATGAAGCGCACATATTCGGTGGGAATCCAGATCAGCGACAGGCCATAAGCGTCTTGTGTTCCGCCAAGAATTGCGGCGTCGGACAAATCAACATGGTCATAGCGTGCATTGACCTGCAACGCCCCGAACCCGCCCTTGCCCAATGGCTTTGACGGTCTGGTACGGTCGATCACCCCGCCTTTATAGCCCAGCGTATCGTCGGTCAGGAAATAGCCGATTTCTGCGTAGCTTCCAAAGAAGGTCGGGTCGGCCAGCCCGGGGCGTTTTGAGGTCAACCAATGCCCCTCTGCGGTCGCATGAAAACGGCCATTGTTCACAAAGCCCTCTAGCCCGAAGCTGTTTTCTCCGTTGGCCGAGAAGCTGCGCGTATCGACAAAGCGGACGTCAGTTGTACGCGTCAGGGGGCGCGCGCGGTAGCGGGCGCTGCTGGCAAAATCGTTGAATTTGCGGCTGTGCGCCGAGGCACCCAGATGGAGTTGCGTGTCGCCAAGCTTGGGCATGAAGACCACCCGCCCGTCGAACGAGCGGCTGTTGTTGCTATCGTTGTTCAGATCTGCAGAATTGTCCGCGAAGACTCCGCCCTGCACCAGCACTGATTTACCGGCATAACTCGCCGACAAACCAACGCGGCGTTCAAAGCCGAAGGCACCGTGATAGGCAGAGCGCTCTAGGAAGCTGCTGAACAGGTCGCTGCTCAATTCTTCCAGCCCCCAAAAGGGCTTATGCTGACCGAGGGTCAGCGTGATGTCCTTGCTCGCCTTATAGGTCAGATAGACATCGGTCAGATCGACCCCACCGCTCGCAATGTCAGCTTCGAACCGATAGCCGAAACCGCCCGGCACCGTTCCGTCAAAACCAAACTGCGCCCGGCGAAAGCGTGTCGCCGTTCCAAGGCTGGTCGTGGCAACAGTTGCGGATGGCCGCACCGAAGCGGCATCGACCTGAATGCGTCCGCGCGGCTTGAAGCTCCAGCCGCCATCCAGCGTGATTTCGGGAGCGCCCTTGAATTTGATTTCGGGTGTCGGCTTTTTGTCTGCTGCTGCAACCGCAACTACCGGGGCGGGTGCCGCTGCCGGGGCTGCTGCCGCCTTATCCACCTTTTCCGCAAGTGCCGCCAGTTGCGCTTTCAATGCAGAAACTTCAGCGCGCAGCGCTTCGATCTCGGCATCATCTGCCTGCGCCAGCGCAGGATTGGAAAGCATCAGGGCGCTGATCGATACAGCAGAGGCGAGCAGTGTCTTGGCGGCATTCATCGGGAAACAATCCTTCCGTGTCGATATCGCAACCGCAAAACGACATTTCGGTTACAGTAGTGTGACAGTCCTCATAAAATTGTCATAGACCGCTGTTCCCTCTGCTTTACGCTTGCGTAAAGCAAGGCGGCGTGCCAATCGGCTGCGCATTGAAAAACCAGCGCCAGACTCGCATTATTGGGCGATATGGCCTCTGCCGGGAGACCTGACATGACAATCAATTTCAAGGATAAAGTCGCCATTGTGACCGGCGCTGGCGGCGGGCTGGGCCGCGCTTATGCGCTGGAACTTGCCAATCGCGGAGCAAAGGTCGTGGTCAACGATCTGGGCGGATCGCGCGACGGCACTGGCCATTCGGACGCGGCGTTGAAAGTGGTCGAGGAAATCAAAGCGGCAGGCGGTGAAGCCATGTCCAACGGCGGCAGCGTCACCGAATATGAGCAGATGGTCGAAATGGTCGCCAAGGCCAAGGAAGCCTGGGGCGGCGTGCATGTGCTGATCAACAATGCCGGCATCCTGCGCGACAAGAGCTTTACCAAAATGGAAATCGCCGATTTCCGTCTGGTGATCGACGTTCACCTCAACGGCTCGGCCAACTGCACCAAGGCAGTATGGGATCTGATGCGCGAACAAAATTACGGTCGCATCCTGATGACCGCTTCGTCTACCGGGTTGTACGGCAATTTCGGGCAGGCCAATTACGGCGCGGCGAAGCTGGGGCTCGCAGGCCTTACCAAGACGCTGTATCTCGAAGGCGCGAAATATAACGTCAAATGCAACACCATCGCCCCAATCGCAGCGACGCGCATGACCGAAGATATTTTCCCGCCCGAAGCTTTCAAGCTGTTCGGCCCTGAAAATGTCGTACCCGCAGCTTTGTTCCTGGTATCGGACGATGCACCGAGCAATGTCATCATGGGTGCCGGTGCGGGTTACTTCAACACCGCCTATGTGACGATGACGCAAGGCATGGTTTTGTCGGATGACGAACTCTCCCCCGAAGGTGTAGCCGCCCATTTCGCGCAGATCAGCGACCGCGCAGGCGAAACCGTACCGCAATCGGGCGGTGAACAGTCGATGGCTGCGTTGTCGAAATTGCAGGCTGCCGGGAAGGCTTGAGTCCGATCAAGACCATAGCGACGCAGTCGCTATGGTCGCCAAAACTCAGCTTTCAACCAGCTTCATCAATTTCCGCTCCACCGGCGCGAGGACCGGCGCGAGGTCGTGGCCGCGTTTGAGCACGGCGCCGCCCTCCCCCAACAACGCCCACATGCCTTGGCGGGCGCGAAGCGCCGGGTCTTTGACGATTCGGTATTCGGGGCGTTCGGATGCGCGGCGGAAAGCAGAGAATGTGGCGGCGTCTCGGCCCAGATCAATGGCATAGTCGCGCCATTTGCCAGCCGCGACCATCCGTCCATATAAATCGAGTATGCGTTGCAATTCATCCCGGTCAAACCCGACCTGTCGTGGCCGGATCGTGTTGAGCGGGAAAGGGGTGATCGTTGCGCTCAAGCGGATTTACGCCCTCCACGCTTGCGGGCCGGAGCGACGGGTTTCTTGGCTTCGCTCTCTGCAATCAATTCACCCACACGCTTACGCAGTGTCTCCAACTCGCATTGCAATATCTCCAGCTTCTGCGTTGCGGGATCAAAGCGTTCGTTGCACGGCGTGCCATAGGGGATGAATTGCGTTGTCGCAGGCTTCACCTCGACCAAAGTCGAACGCGCCGGAATGCCGACCATCGTTGCGCCTTCTGGAACATCCTTGGTCACCACCGAATTCGCCCCGATGCGGGCATTGGCACCGACATGGATCGGCCCCAATATCGCCGCACCCAGACTGATGATCACATTGTCGCCAATGGTCGGATGGCGCTTTCCGCCCTCGCCATTGGTCGGGTTGGTGCCGCCCAGTGTCGCGCCTTGGTAGATCGTGACATTGTCACCAATCTCAGCGGTTTCGCCAATGACGACAAAGCCGTGGTCGATGAAGAAATTGCGCCCGATGCTCGCACCCGGATGGATATCGATCGCGGTCAGCAGGCGGCTGATATGATTGACGAAGCGCGCGAGGAAATACATCTCTCCACGATACAGCCAATGCGCAATGCGGTGGAAACCCAGCGCCCAGACGCCGGGGTATAGCAATATTTCAAAACGGGAGCGCGGTGCAGGGTCGCGGTCCTTGATTGAATCAAGATAGTTGGCAAGCTTATCCAGCATGGTTGGTTCTCCGGCCCCTATTCTTGAGACACATTGCGACTTGCAACTGAAGCTAAGCACTCATGTTACATATTTCTAGCCCGTATATGCCTTGAACAGCGCAAAATCATGGCTAATATCGACTGGATCGATTACGAATCCGATAATGATCGAGAAAGGCGTATAATGTCGACCTATTTGCCCACGTTGAAGCAGCTGCAATATCTGGTCGCACTCGAAGAACAGGGTCATTTTGGCAAGGCGGCCGAGGCCTGCTTTGTGACCCAATCGACGCTTTCCGCCGGGATCAGAGAGCTCGAATCGCTGTTGGGGCTGATGCTGGTCGAACGCACCCGCCGCGTCGTGCGCTTTACGCCACTGGGTCACAAGATGGTCACCAAGGCGCATCGCATCTTGCGCGAAGCCGAAGAGCTTGCCGATATGGCACGTGCTGCGGGCAAGCCGCTCGCCGATGAGTTGCGGATGAGCGTTATACCTACCATCGCACCCTTTCTGCTACCCAAATTGTTGCCGGCTCTCCGCAAGCAATATCCCGATCTGAAGCTCTATCTGCGCGAAGAGACCAGTTCGGCTGCGTGTGAATCGCTCCACAAAGGTCAGGTTGATTGTGTGTTGCTGGCGTTGCCTTTCGGTTGCGGCGATGTCGAACATGCGCATCTGTTCGACGATGGTCTTTACGTCGCCTTCCCCAAAGGCGAACCCGCCAACCCGCCATCGCGGATGACGCCCGATACCATCGACGAATCGCGCCTTCTGCTGCTGGTTGATGGCCATTGCCTGAAGGACCATGCCCTCGCCGCCTGCAACCGGCCAGAATTGCGCGCATCGGCAACCATGCTGGGCACGTCGTTGCACACCTTGATACTGATGGTCGACAATGGGCTGGGGCAGACTTTGATCCCCGAAATGGCAGTGAAAGCGGGGTTGCTCGACGGCACCGAAGTCGAGGCACGCCCGCTCGACGCACCGCACGCCTCGCGCGAAATCGCCCTTGTCTGGAGAACCAACAGTCCGCGACAAAGCGAGTTCGAGTTGCTCGCCGAAGCGATGCGTTCAAGTTACCTCAAATGAATAGGGACATTCCCGATTTATCAGGCAACGCGGCTTTTGTTGGCAAACGCCTTGCCAACTGCAACCGGTACGTCAAAATCCTTTAACACCACTGATGCCGATGCGCGCGGCCCACGCAGATCACTGAGCTGCTCCAGTGGCACGGCCTTGCTGTAAAGATAACCTTGCACTTCCCCGCAGCCCTCTGCGCGCAGCATATCAACCTGTTCCTGCCGTTCGATACCCTCTGCACAGGTTGTCATGCCAAGACTTTGAGCAAGCGAAACGACCGACCGCACAATCGCCCGGCAATCTTCGCGGCTGTCAATCTCGGCAACAAAGCAACGGTCGATCTTGATCTTGCTGAAGGGAAAGCTGCGCAAATAGTTGAGTGACGAATAGCCGGTGCCGAAATCATCAAGCGCAATCTGCACACCCAGGTCGCGCAAGCGGTGGAGCGTCGCCACATTGGCTTCGCTTTCCTGCATCAGCACCGTTTCGGTAATCTCCAAACAGATGCGCGCCGGGTCAACGCCGTTCGCAGCAATGGCGTTGACCATTGTCGAGATCAAGGTCGGGCTGCGCATTTGGACCGGCGACAGATTGATCGAAACCGTCATTTGCTCGGGCCAACCAGCAAGATCATCGATGGCCTGGCGCAACACCCATTCGCCCAGTTGCAATATCAGCCCGGTTTCTTCCGCCACAGGAATGAAGTCGGCTGGCATGACGATGCCGCGTTCGGGATGCACCCAGCGGATCAGCGCTTCATGTCCGGTTACCGAACCATCGGCGACCGAGACAAGCGGCTGATAATGCAATCGCATCTCGTCCTTACCGAGCGCGTTGCGCAAATCCAGTTCGAGCAATCGCCGATCCTGCGCCGCCTGATCCATTCCAGGCTCAAAAGTAATTGCCCGGTTTCGACCACGTGCCTTGGCGGCATAGAGCGCCAGATCCGCATTGCGCAGCAACGTGTCTGCCTTATCGCCATGCTCGGGTGCGAAAGCTATGCCGATGCTGGTGCCGACAACGACATCATGATCGCCGAGCGGAAGTGTCTGCCCCATTTCAGCGACAATCCGCGCAGCGACTTCATCGACTTTGCAGGCCTCGGCACCTTTCAGAATAACGGCAAATTCATCGCCGCCAAGCCGGGCCAGCAAATCCGAGCGGGTCAGACAGGATGATATGCGTTCTGCTGCTGCCTTCAGCAGCTTGTCGCCTTCGGAATGGCCCAACGTGTCATTGACCGCTTTGAAATTGTCGAGATCGATATACATCAGCGCCATCGGTTTGCGAGTGCGCAACGCTTGGTACAATTGCTGATTGAAATGGAAGCGATTGGGCAAGTCAGTGAGGCTGTCATAATGCGCCAAATAGGTCACGCGGTCCTCGGCTTCGCGCTGCGCAGTAATATCAGTCACCACACCGCGATAGGCGACGCGACCGTCCTTTACCGGCTGGGCAGAGAGTGACCACCACCGCTTTTCGCCACCCACAAAGACGCTGACGATGTGATTGCGAAATGACCTTCCGGCACGGAAATGCTCACTCAGTTCTGCTGCGCTCTCGTCCGGGTTGAGCAGAGAGTGAAATGCCATGCCGTCGAGCGTTTCCTGCGGCAAAAGCGTCGCTGTCGCCAACCGGGTGCAGGGGTTCAATAAGCGCCCTCTGCGATCGACTTCGACCAGCCAATCGGCCCCTTGTTCGGTAAACTGGTGCAACAGCAAACCAATTGTGTCACGCGACCGTTTCAACTCGCGTTCGCGTTCGCAACCGGTGATGAAACGCTCTGCGGTGGTGTTGATGTTGGCGCCCAGCACAACGACGTAACAAACCAGCAACCCCAGGCAGGCATAGGCAACATCGTCGGAAAGCGACGTCAGCGCAAGTGCCGCACCCGGCAACCACGACAGCACATAAAAGCTCGCGGCCTTGCCGATCGAGCGATAGCTGATCACACCGGCGCTCATCATCCCGGCGCCGACGATGCCGGCAAAGATCGAATCGACGCTGGTGCCCCAATACATCACCGCCCAGACAATGCAGCCCCATAGCCCGCCAAAGCCTATGGCATTGGCCAATATCTGGTTCGACAGCCCCTTGAGCCGTACATAGTTGCGGAACTGCCGGTTTGCCTGGCGCGCAATCAGGAACCGCCACACCACCAATGCACACAGTCCCAAAGCCAATGTACCCAGCAGCGGCCATGGCACGGTATCGCGCATCAAGACGACGGTGATCGCGCCGTTTATCAGATTGCCCGCCGCAGCACCGGGGACGGTTGACGCGAATTCCTCCAACTGTCGGCGCAGCAGCCAGCTGTCACCCGAACGGGCAGCGACCAGCTTGTTAGCAATCATGTTGTGGCGACCCGCGCGCATCCATTCCCATCCCAAATGATGGGCAGACAGCTAAAGCGGCAATCCAAATAAATCGTTATCTTAGAACGAAAATTTACATTTCATCCCAGTTGGCCGAACGATCAAGGTCAGACAATTTCGCTGCAACCCAGTCGCTACGGCCGTCGGACCCGATTTCCTTTTTCCAGAACGGGGCATCGGTTTTCAACCGGTCGATCAAATAGCTGCACGCCTCCAGTGCCTCGGCACGGTGCGGCGATGCGACCGCGACCAGAACAATAGGCTCGCCAACAACAAGGCGACCGATGCGGTGCAATATCGTGCAGGCTGAAAGACTCCAACGGTTGGATGCCTGTTCTGCCAATGTGGTCAGCACGCGTGCTGTCATTGCCGGATAATGTTCCAGTTCGATTGCAATGATGCCACCATCGCCGCGCACATAGCCCGAAAAACTGGCAACAGCGCCCACCCCCGCCAAGGCAATCGCCCCGACCTCGCGCGCCAAATCAAATGGCGCTTCCAGAATTTCAACCCGGATCAACCGCCGGTCACCGGTGGAAAAACCGCCAGCTCGGCAGCGTCCCCTAGAACGGCATCGGCCTTGGCCATATGGGCATCGAGCGCAAAACGCAGTTTTGAACGATCAGCAAAGGCTGAGTGATAACACGGAGCGATGTCGCACAAATGATCGATAAAATCTCCAATCGTGGAGACGGTTTCCGGAACCAGATGGTCCTCGCCATCACACCCCAAGGCTTCACGCACCGAGGCGAAATAGACGACGCGCAGCATCGTCAATCCATATGCTTTACGCCGACGCGCAGATAGTCCCAACCCGTCACCATCGTCAGCACCGCAGCAATCCACAGCAAGACAAGCGCCGCTTGCTTCAACAGCGCCCAATCGGGCAAAGCCCCTGCAAGGATGAGGCCGCCAAAGGCGATAAGCTGCGCTGCAGTTTTCCACTTCGCCAATTTGCTTACCGGAACCGATACCTGCAAACCGGCCAGAAATTCGCGTAAGCCCGATACGGTGATTTCGCGCAGCAGGATGATCAGCGCGGCGATGACATGCCAGCCATCAACATCGCGGGTGAACACCAGCATCAGGATGACCGCGCCCACCATGATCTTGTCGGCAATCGGGTCCAGGAAAATCCCCATTTTGGAAACGGTGCCCTGCGCACGCGCCAGATAGCCGTCGAAATAATCGGTGATCCCCATCAGGCAATAAAGCGCAAAGGCCAGCCAATAATCGATTGCCAGCGGCTGGATCCCCCCCGGCTTCGCACTGGGCCACAGCAGGAAGACAAGGATAGGAACCGCAAAGATGCGCGACAGCGTCAGCAGGTTGGGAAGGCTCAGCATTTCTCGTCCCTAAAGCCTGTTTTATGCAAAATCACCGGCAAATTGCAGCAAGGTCGGTTTTTCGCCTTGCCAATTGGGTCCGCCCGGTTAGGGCAAGTGTGGTTTTGGAGGAAGAGCACAATTCGATGAGCATGTCCTTGTCACTCATGAAGAAGCGGCGGTTTCTGCCGCTGTTCGTCACACAGTTCCTCAACGCATTCAACGACAACTTCTTCAAAATGGCGATGGTGGTGCTGATCACCTACACCATCCTGCAAGGCGGCGAGAAGGAAGAGGCCTATTATAACGCCTTTGCCGGGGCTATTTTCATTCTGCCATTCTTTTTGCTCTCGGCAGTCTCGGGCCAATTAGCGGACAGCATCGACAAGACCCGCGTCATCCGCATGGTGAAATCTGCCGAAATCGGCATTATGATCGTTGGCGCTTGCGGAATCTGGCTGCACAATGTCCCGCTGATGTTTCTCGCGCTTTTTGCGATGGGCGTGCACTCGACTTTCTTCGGCCCGATCAAATATGGCATTCTGCCTCAGCATCTACACGAAGAAGAGGTGCTCGGTGGTACCGGACTGGTTGAGGCGGGTACCTATATCGCCATCCTGTCAGGCACGATCGTCGGCGGCATATTACCGCCCTATTGGTCGGCGCTGGGCGTGATAGTGGTTGCGTTGATCGGCAGGGTGGCTGCGCAATTCGTCCCACCTGCGCCAGCCGAAGACGACGCTCCGACTTCGCGCATCGACTGGCACATTGTCCGCAACAGCTGGCGGCTGGTGTCGAATACCATGCACGTACCGCGATTGTTCCTGGCAATTATGGCGATCAGCTTTTTCTGGGCGATTGGCGCAGTCCTGGCTGCGCAGTTCCCGCCAATGGTGAAAAATGCGCTGGGCGGTGACAATACCGTTGCGACATTGTTCACCGCGATCTTCTCGGTCGGCGTTGCCATCGGCTCGGTCGTGATCAATCACATATTGAAGGGCAAAGTCTCAGCCAAATACGCCCCGGCATCAGTGATTGTCATGGGGCTGTTTGTGCTTGCGTTGTGGTGGGCGGTCAAAGGCTGGGTGCCTGTTGCGGATTCACCACTAGATCCTGACATGTTGCTCAACTTCAAGGAGTTCTGGGCGCTGCAACAGGGTGACCTAATTCTTGTTGCCTTGCTTGGAATCGCTATTGCCGGGGGTATGTTCGTTGTGCCGCTTTACGCCTTCCTGACGACCACAGTCGAGAAGTCGGAGACCGCACGCACCGTTGCGGCGAACAACATCGTCAATTCAGGCGCGATGGTGATTGGCGCGGTCTTCTATGGGTTGCTGGCGACGGTCGGCGTGTCGATTGCCGATACGCTGTTCCTGATCGCCGCCGCCTGTCTGGTGTCAGCGTGGATCAGCTGGAAGCTGCACAAAGCCTGCGATTAGGCTGTCACGCTGCCTTCAGGAAAAGAAGGTATAGAACACCGTAAAGAAGGCACCAAAGCTGACCACGAACAGGTGCGCGTCTTCCTTTTGCCACCACTTCATCGGCTTGGGTTTTTCTTGTGGAGCAAGTCGCAACGCTTCCATAGGCATTGCGCGCCGGAACGGATGTCCGGCACCTTCGGTTGTGCAAACGAGCCTGCGGTTCATGGCTGCGACTTTCTTTCCTCATGGGCCTTCCATTGGGCCCTTGGAAAAGTCGTTAACGCTTTGTTAGCCATGTTGACGAGGGACAAAGATGGTTAACCTGGGTCGCCTTCCGGCCTGTCCCGCTTTGCTACGTTTTACATTTGTCGTTAGTTTCAGTTTCACTGAAACAATTGCGGCACCAGCCCGCTCCCCCACCCGGCCTCCCAAACAGTTTATGCTATGGGGGGCCGGGTGGGGGAGCGGGCTGGTGCCGAATTCCACGGTAGTGGATCAATATTGTTTTTGGTGCCCCAGGCCGGACTCGAACCGGCACTCCTTTCAGAACAGGATTTTGAATCCAGCGCGTCTACCAATTCCACCACTGGGGCATGTCCATTCGGACAGGGCGCACCCTCTAATGGAGGAGCGCGCGTGATGCAATGGCTAACCTGCGTTGAGCATCATTGTGATTTCGCCCGCGCTTTCATCCACGTCTTGTGCGTTGCCTCTACTTCGCGAAAAGCCTGAAAGACGGTGCGATCGGGTGCAGTGCGTCCCGTCTGCCCCAGCGCATAAAGCTGGCTGTAATACCAATATTGGCAAGCGAAACTGTCAATAGCGCGCAGCATCTTGAATCGGGTCAGCCCCTGCAACGCGGGTGGAAACAGCGCCAGCTCGCTTTCCTTGCGCGGCAGCATCTCCATTCCACCCAACAAACGTTTGGCGCCGTCGGGCATATAGCAAAGCGGGCGACCGAGACCGATGACATCGGCAGCCCCCTGTTTGATCGCTTGTTCCATCGCCGAACGCGAGCGGAAGCCACCTGTCACCATCAACGGAATGCAAACATGTTCGCGCATGGCGTTGGCGAAATCTACAAAATAGGCTTCGCGTGCGAGGGTCGAGGCGGCCACATTCTGCTCTTCGGCTGGCTCAAGTCCTTCCACGCCCATGAGTCGCGGCTGTTCATAAGTCCCGCCCGAAATCTCGATCAGATCCACACCCGCATCTTGCAACCAGCGCGCAACCTGAAGGCTGTCTTCAAAGGCAAAGCCGCCGCGCTGGAAATCCGCACTGTTCAGCTTGACCGAAACCGGAAAGTCAGGGCCAACCAATGTCCGCACCGAATTGATCGTGAACATCAGCATCCGGGTGCGGTTTTCGAGACTGCCTCCCCAACGGTCATCACGCAAATTGGCCAACGGGCTCAAGAATTGCGAGATAAGATAGCCGTGCGCTGCGTGGATCTGCACGCCGGTAAAGCCGGTTTCCTTGCACACCCGCGCAGCGGTGGCGAAGCGTCCGATCAGCGCAAGGATTTCTTCCTCACTCAGCGCCACCGGTTGCCCGAACTGCCCGCCTGGCAGCCCCAGCTTAACCGCAGAGGGTGCCTTGGGATGATGGTTGACGATCTTTTGCGTTTGCCGCCCGGCATGGCTGATCTGCGCCCAGAAATGGTTGCCATTGCGCGTCGCCGCCTGCGCCCAGCGTTCAAGCAATGCTCGGGTCTCGGCATCGGGTTCCCGATCAATCAGTACATTGCCGGGGCGTTCCAGATGGTCGCGGTCGATATGGATATTGCCCGAAAGCGAAAGCCCCGCCCCGCCATCGGACCAGATGCCGTATAACCGGTCGAGCTCTGCGGTCGGGCGACCTGCGGGATCAGCCAGCCCTTCGGTCATCGCCGCCTTGGCGAGGCGATTGGGCAGTGTCGCCCCGCATGGCAGGGTCAGCGGTTCAGCAAGCAGCGAACGCATGTCGGGGCTTTACTCGCCTAAGTCTTCGACAGGTAAAGATGGTGCCGTTTCGGCTTTCGGCTTTTCCGTTGGTGTTTCCTTCTTGTCTTTGTCGCCAACCGCTTTCGGCTTCGCGCCAGACGAGGGCAGCGGCGTGTTGTCGATCATTGGCTGGTCGGTCGACTCGTCGGTGTTGATCATTTCGTCGCTGATCGTGCCTTCAATATTGTCGAGATCGTCGAGCCGGGTTTGCGTGACCTTGCTGTCTTCGCTGTTGCCGCCCGAACAGGCGGCGAGCAATGCTGTTGATACGATCAATAATGCAAGCGACTTACGCATTTGCGACCTCTCCCTTTTCTATGCTTTGCTTGGGGACGTTACAGGCCTGCCCGGCTTTGGCAAGCGCGTCGAGAAACGCCGGGAAGCTCTGGCGCAACGCCTCATCGAAATCCGCCATGGACGCAGATAGGCCCAGGTCGGCAAGGCTGGTGACCGGATATTCGGAAATGCCGCACGGCACGATTCCGCCGAAATGCGACAGGTCGGGATTTATGTTGACGGCAAAGCCATGCGCGGTGACCCAGCGGCGCACGCGCACACCAATTGCACCGATCTTTGCTTCTTGCCCGTTCCGCGTATCGCACCAGATGCCGATCCGTCCCTTGGCCCGGCGCGCCTCGACGCCAAAGGCCGCGAGCGCATCGATCACCCAACCTTCGAGCGCATGGACATAACAGCGCACATCCTTGCAGCGCGCGGCAAGGTCAATCATCGCATAGCCGACCCGCTGGCCGGGGCCGTGATAGGTAAAACGCCCGCCGCGTCCGGTCTTGAAAACCGGAAAGCGCCCGCTCAACAATTCTGCCGGATCAGCGCTGGTTCCCTGCGTATACAGCGGCGGGTGCTCGACCAGCCAGATCAGCTCACGCGCATCCCCATCTCGGATCGCTGTCTGGCGTGCGTCCATACGCTCCAGCGCATCGGGATAGGCGAGCAAGCCATCGGATATTTCCCAGTCGATGTGATCCAGCCGGTTCATCCGCGCTCTTTAGCAGATGCGGCTTCGCTTGCCAGTGCGGATGCAGCGACCTATCTGCACCGGACGAACAGGGAACCAAAATGACCGACCGCCTCGATTTCACCGCGACATGGGACGAAACCCGTCAGTTGCTCCGCTCGCATGGCGAAGGCGTAGGTGCCATCGCCGGAGCCATGCTGTTCCTGCCCGACTGGGTGGCGAATATGTTCATGCAGACCGAACAATTGTCGGACAAGGCGACGATCAGTGAAGTCGCCGCGCAATGGCAAGCAATGGCAGCCGCGAATTGGTATATTTTGTTACCCGCATTTCTCTGCAGTCTGCTGGGTACGGTGGCGCTTTATGTGCTGCTGGCGCGCAGCGACTTACCTAAAATCGGCGACGCTATTCGTGCTGCGCTGGTACTGTTGCCAACCTATTTTCTGGCTCAATTGTTGAGCGGACTGATATTTGGGCTGGGCCTGCTGGTGCTGATCCTACCCGGACTTTACCTGATCGGGCGGTTCGCGCCACTGGGTGCGGTTATCGCAACCGGACAGTCGGGGGTGATTGGATCCATCGAGCGCACATTGGCCATCACCCGGGGCAATGGCTGGGTCTCGTTTTTGCTGTTGTTCCTCGTGATGCTGGTCGCCTTTGTCGTGTTGAGCGTTGCCTCGCTCGCCATAAAGCTGCCGCTGGTTCTGGTCGTTGGGCCGGAGGGCATTCCCTTGGTCACCCACGCCTTGGGCGCGTTCAGCAATATGGTGTTTTCGGTAATCACAGTGGCGCTGTCGGTGGCGATTTACCGGCAGTTGACGGCGCAGCCCAACATTTAGGGCTACGCCATCCAACCTTATAACCCCAGCGAAACTCTCGCGAACAGCGTATAGCCCATCGGGTTTTTTCCATAGGCCGCATCGAGCGCATCGGGCTTGGCAAAGGCCGATACTGTTCCACCCATCGCGAGATTGAACTGCTCGGTTAAGGGCAGCCGGTAAGCATAGCCCGCCTGAAATTTGCTCACGCGGAACGGCGTGTCGTGAAGCGGGGCACTGTGATCGGGGAACAGCTCGTCATTCTTCACATTTTCAATGCGCCCGAACAGCGTGTGGTGATCGTCAATGTCCCAATTGGCCTCCGCCAGCCACGCGGTCAGCGTGCCACCGGGTTTGCGATCCTTGGCGCTGAACGCGAGCATCGCGTACAGGCCTTGTCCGTTGGCATAGTGAACCGAGGCCGTGGTGCGTTGTTCGTCTTCACCTGGGTGGAGCGATTCGGGTTCCTTCAGCCGTCCGGTCGAGGCCTGCACAGCCCAGTTTTTTGAAGGGTTCCATGTCGCCCGTACCGACCAGCTGTCAAAGCGCGGCTTTTCAATATTCCAGCGCCGTTCGTCGGGTTCGCGTCCAGTGAAAATCGAACTTTCAATCTGGAGCCAGCTGTTTGTGAATCCGGCTGTGGCCACGCCGTAGGTGATGTGGTTGGAATCGAACCAGTGGTGCGTGATGGGTGCTTCGGGATTGTAGCGGGCGGAGCCGCGATGCATGAATGCACTGGGGCCGAGCGCAGGCTCACCAACCGGACCGCCATAGAGAAACACGCTGCTCGCTTCGCCTGCATTGACATCGACCCGCGCCGCCAATTCCATAAACAGGTCGTGCGGATGCTGACGATCGACCAATCCTTCGCCACCCACGGTTTCACCGGTGGCAAACAGATTGGGGTAGCCGCGATTGGACATTAGTGGTTCAAGGCTGAGCATGGCCTTGCCCTGCACCCGTCCCCAACCGGTTTCTTTTTGGGCAGCAAGCATCGCCATCGACTGGACATAGGCCTTGTCATCGCCGCGTGGGCCGCTCTGGTCGGTATAGACACCCCAGGCATAGCCGTGGAGCATCACCATCCAGTCCTTCCCTGATCCAAGATGCAGGCCTGAATGTCCGCCTTCATTTTCCGGCAACAGCGAAGTACCAGAACCCGGCGAACCGTGGAGCATCATGGACGAATCCAAGCAAGAAATCGAAGAAAGCCGAAAGCAATCGGTCCCGATTTCCTCTTGATCCTCCATTTCGCCATGATCCATCTGCGAATGATCATGCTCCTGCGCCTGTGCGGCCTGCACAGGCAATGCGAGCGCCAACGCGCCCGCGCATATTGCTGAATATTTCATCGTGAATTCCTGCGATTAGGGTTTGAAATGCTAGTGAAAAGCATTTCAGAATCGCGGCGGTGGATCGCGCGGTTTGGGCGCGACACCGATCAAGGCACGCACTATCGCGGGGGTATCGATTACAACTGGCTGGGTCGCACGCAAAGACGCGAGTGCTGGCAAAGTCGGAGCAATGCAACCGATGCAGCCATGCATCATGGCATGATCATTGCGCGGAGCCTGATCCTTTCGCTCCATCGGCATGTCGTGGCAGCTTTTTGCAATGTCTGACCCATTCCGATAAGCAGGCACAGGCATTGCCACAGCGGGCAGCGCGAGCGCGAACAGGAAAAGGGTAGCCAGCAGGTTGCGGATCATCCGCTTAAGCTACATCTTTGATTAGTGGCTGTCATCCCCGCCCGCATTGGCGGCCATCGATTTGGACATGCTCGCCATTGCCGAGACCATATTGTCGGTGAATTCGCGGTCGTCGGGGACAGTTTCTTCCGCCGCCTGCTTCATCGCCAGCACCCATTGCTTGGCGACTTCCATATTCATATCGGGCAGTTTGCGGTGCGCGGACATGATGCAGGCGCCGGGGCGTTTTTCAAACCAGTCGCGCGGGCCACCCATCCAGGCGACCAGAAAATCGGTCAGCGATTCACGCATCGGCGACAAATCGTCTGCGTGCATCGCGCGCAGCTCGGCATAGTCGGCTTCGCTGTCCATCAAGTCGTAAAAGCGATCAACCATGCGTGCGATGGGTTCGCGACCACCAATGCGGTCAAAGGGCAGGCGCGGGCGGGTGATGGTTTCGGCTTCGCTCATATCGCTTTCATTCCCCAAAACGGACCACCCAGTCTTTGCGCAAAATCAAAGATCAGACATTGAAGCGGAACAGCATGATGTCGCCGTCCTTCACATCATAATCCTTGCCTTCGCTGCGCCACTTGCCGGCTTCTTTGGTCCCGGCTTCGCCGCCATGATCAACATAGTCCTGATAGGCCATGGTTTCGGCGCGGATGAAGCCTTTTTCGAAATCGGTGTGGATCACGCCTGCGGCTTGCGGGGCCTTTGCTCCCTTGAAAACCGTCCATGCCCGCGCTTCCTTGGGCCCGACAGTGAAGAAGGTGATCAGGTGCAGCAGTTCATAGCCCGCTCGGATCACGCGGGCGAGGCCAGTTTCGTGCAGGCCAAGGTCCGCGAGGAACACTTCGCGATCCTCCTCCGGCATGGTCGAAATTTCCGCCTCGATTGCAGCGGATACGACCACCGCCTCGGCACCCTCTGCCTTGGCCTTCTCAAACACCTTTGCCGACAGCGCATTACCCTCTGCGGCAGAGCTTTCCTCGACATTGCAGACGTAGAGTACCGGTTTTGAAGTCAACAATTGCGCTAGTTTGAAGATGCGGTCTTCTTCGGGGTCGTTCGGCACGACCAACCGCGCTGGCTTGCCATCGCGCAACAATTCCAGCGCACGACCGAGAACCGCGGCGGCAACCTTGGCTTCCTTGTCGCCACCGGTCGCTTTTTTCTGAAAGGCCGGCACGCGTTTTTCAAGAGACTCAAGGTCGGCGAGCATCAATTCGGTTTCGACCGTTTCCGCATCCGAAATCGGATCAATCTTGTTGTCGACATGCTGGATGTCATCATTTTCGAAACAGCGCAGCACATGGACGATGGCGTCAACTTCACGGATATTGGCAAGAAACTGGTTGCCAAGCCCTTCCCCCTTCGACGCGCCGCGCACGAGGCCTGCAATATCGACAAAGCCCAGCTGGGTCTCGATCACCTTCTGGCTGCCACCAATCTTGGCGATCACATGCAGCCGCGGATCTGGAACCGCAACCGCGCCGACATTGGGCTCAATCGTGCAAAAAGGATAGTTCGCCGCCTGCGCTGCCTGCGTCTCGGTCAGCGCGTTGAACAGGGTGGACTTGCCCACATTGGGCAGCCCGACAATACCGCATTTGAAACCCATAATATCCTCTTGGGAGTGTTGGTTGCGGGCGCTTTAGGCGAGCCCGTCGAGACTGTCCATCCAGCGCACCAAGGCTGCAGGGCTTTTGATCCTTACAAGCTTTGACTCATGCCCTTTAATCCTCGCCTCCAACCGCAATTTTGGGCCGCTGTTCCATTGCAGCAGATAGAGCAGGAACGGAAAGTCAAACCTCTCTGGGCATCCCTCGGTCATGTCGGGCCGTGCACGGCCGCGGTAGGTCCATATCCGCCGCAACAAGCGCGCGATGCACAAGCGGATGGGGTAATCGAGATAGAGCACCGTGTCGGCCCGCTCCAACCGCGCGTCCAGCGTTCCGCCATAAGTGCCGTCGATCAACCAGCGATCGGTTGCGGTGATCGCAGCAAGCTTTTGCCGGATTTCATCCTTGCTGCTTTCGACCCAGCCGGGTTGCCAGTTGAGCTGGTCCATGTGGAAGACGGGCAAACCGAGCTTAGGCCCCAGTACCGACGCCAGCGTCGATTTCCCTGCCCCGCAAGGACCGATGATCAAAACGCGTTGCATGTCAGGCCCGTTTGCCGATGAGTAGTCCCGCAGCCAGCCACCAACCAATCGGGAAGCTGATGCCAAATCCAGCCAACGGCACAGGGAAATTGCCGATTCCAGCCGAAAGGCTGACGGCAGCGGCATAAGCAAAGAGCGCATAACCGGCGGTTCGCTCGCCGGAATGCTTCACCAACATAGGAATAGACGCTATCGTCACCGACAAAGCTGCCAAAATCAACACAGCCAAGAGCGGTGAAACGGTTACGGCCAAACCAACGATACCCTCAACCGTCGCAACAGGTTCGAGCGGATCGACCCGCAACCAGACAGAAGCAGCAAGCGCAATGAAAGCGGCTGAGGACAATAAGCGCCACCTTTTGTTCCAATCTCGAGCGAGTATGCAGCTTGCCAAGGCAAGGCCGGTCGCTTGCGAAGCGTCAGGTTGGGCCAACAGCAACAGGAGCAAGGCCGTTATCAGGGCAAATTTTGCACCACTGCTTAGACGGAATCTGGCAAGCGCGACGATACAGGGGGGCAGTAAGAGTGCGGCTAAGTTGGCGTTGACCGGACCGAGCGAAATCCAACGGTGAACACCTTCAACACCCGTGTTGAACAAAGTTACAGACAGTCCGAAAAAGGTCAGCGCAATGATCGCTGTCAGCATTTGGGGCGATTTGCCAAATTTTGCCAACACCGTGGCCAACAGTGCGCCTGCCAGCCACGCGGCCAGATTGGCAACGGGTTGCATCGCGCCATTTCCCGAGAGAAAAATCGCGCCCGCACCCGCAGCAATCGTGACCAGCGATGCCGTGGCAAACAGCCAGAAACTGCGAAGGTCTTTTCCCGATGCCGGCTCAGTCACCGTCCTGAATCCGCATGGCCACATCATTCATGAAACGCACGTCGTCGCCCTTGGCCAGCCAGTCTGCCTCTGCGGCCATCGCACCAAGCAAATCAGCGAGCGGATCAATTTCGTTCTTGGCGAAATTGCCGAGTACATAGCCGGTCACCCGATCCTTGTGCCCCGGATGGCCTATGCCCAGCCTAACCCGGCGAAAGTCTGCGCCGATATGGTCGATTGTGCTGCGAATGCCATTATGTCCAGCCGCGCCTCCGCCGCGCTTTACCTTCAGCTTGAAGGGCGCAAGGTCAAGTTCGTCATAGAAGACAGTGACGTCTTCAGGCTCCAATTTGTAGAAATCCATTGCGGCGCGGATGCTGCGCCCGCTTTCATTCATGAAGGTCGCGGGTTTCAGCAGGATGACCTTGTCGCCGCCAATGCGCGCTTCCTGCACCCAGCCTTGAAACTTCTTCGCTGGCGCTGGCAAGCCTAGCACCTCGGCTATGGCATCGGCAGCCATGAAACCGATATTGTGCCGGTGCATCGCATATTGCGCGCCGGGATTTCCAAGGCCTGCCCAGATTTGCATCACGGATTGCTAGCTTCCTTGGGCTTCAATGAAAAGGCCGGTTTGCATATGCTGCAAACCGGCCCCGTCAATCGGAATTGAAAAAGCGAATTACTCGCCTTCGCCCTCGCTCTTGGTCGTGTCGCCTTCCTGGCTCTTCAGGCCAGAAGGAGCAACGACGGTGGCGATGGTGAAGTCACGGTCGGTGATCGCGCTCTTCGAACCTTCAGGCAGCGTAACGTGGCTGATGTGGATCGAATCGCCGACATCAAAACCGGTGACGTCGATGACGATTTCATCAGGAATCTTCGCGGCATCGCAGATGAGTTCCAGTTCGTGACGAACGATGTTCAAAACACCACCGCGCTTCAGGCCGGGCGATGCATCTTCGTTGGTGAAAGAAACGGGAACTTCAACATGGACGGTCGCGTCCTTGCCGAGGCGCATGAAGTCGACGTGGATCGGGCGATCGCTGACGGGGTGAAGCGCCACATCCTTTGGCAGGGTGCGCACGGCTTTGCCGCCAATGGTGACTTCCACGATGCTGTTTGAAAAATGTCCGGTCATCAATGCCTTGACCAGTTCTTTTTCTTCGACGTGGATCGATTGGGGGTCTTCGTTATTGCCGTAAATAACGGCAGGAACTCGGCCTTCGCGACGCAATGCACGGGAGGCTCCCTTGCCAGCCCGTTCGCGCGGCTCGGCCGACAATGTCAGCTGATCGCTCATAATATTTCTCCAATAGGTTTAGCATTTGCCATCACGCCTCCAGGGATGACCATGAGGGCAAGCGTGGGCGCATAGGCGCAAAGCTGCGCAAATGCAAGCATTGGCACCGGAAAAACCGAAGTCTATTTAAAGCTGTAGGTCACCCGCCCACGGTACCAATTCGCCTCATTTTCACCAGTGGGTTTTAGCCAGCCCTTTTCGGCAGCCTGCGATGCCGCGGTCGCCACGATTTGTTCAACCTCAGGGCAACCGATTTTACCGACGATCAAACGTTTGACAGCGGATTTTGGTGAAAATTCAGCAAGAAAATCCATGTTCAGTTCGATCCGCCTCCGGTCGCCAATGGCGTCACATTTGCCGGCCTTGACCAGATTGTCGATGCTCTCCATGGCTTTTTCGCTGAGGCGCACATGCGCGGGTTCTGCAAGCCACGGGATATTGGTCCAATCACCGCTGCCAGCCTCTACACTATGCGCGGCAAGCGGCGCGGTGGTTGCCATCATGATTAGGGCAAACAGGTTCAGTTTCATCGAAACGACTCCGGAAACGTTGTTGCGTGCAGCTATGCTAGGCTATCGCCCGGATAAGCAAAGCCCATTTCGACAAATGGCGGTCATTGGATGCGGATGACCTTATAGCCCTTGGTTTCAAGCAAGGCCTGCACGCCGCCCTTCCCGGCCAGATGCGCCGCGCCGACCGCGACAAATGGGCGTTCGCCCTTGTCGATCATCGTCGCGATCTGATTGGTCCAAATCTGGTTTCGTCGCTCGAGCAGAGCGATTCGCGAACCCGGTGTGGCCAATATCCCGTCTTCCGGTCGATCCAGAAGCTTGTCATTATTCCCCGACAGCCAGGCATCGAGCATGATCGTGTAGGATTCATTGTTGGTTGGCCCAGTGCGCAAGACCGCGTTCAGCATTGCGCGCTGATCGGCTTCGCTCAGCTGGTCGAAATAGCCGAATTGCTGCTCAATCGTCTCCAGTCCGGCTACGGACTTTTGCGCGCTTTTGAAGCGCAGCGTCAAAACCCGTTCCACGCCAAGATCTTGCCTTAGGCCAAGGTTTGCACTGGTCGCCGCCGCAAGCGTCAGCGCCGCTGCCCAGCTTTCCATACGGTCGAGAACCTTGAACGGGATCGCACTGCGTTTTTGAGCAGCATTGAGCGCCGAACGCAAGTCCGGGGCAATCCGTTGCGACAAGGGCGGCAAACCGGCTCTTATCCCCATATTGGAAAAGACTGTGGCCAGTCGCGACTGATCTTCCAGTGCGGCCACTTCTACCACCAGATGGCTCGATTGCTCGATGGCCTTGTCGATTTTGAGTCCTTGCCAGTCGATATCTGCAGGCAGAAGATGGACAGTCCCCATAAGCCACGCCGAACCACCTGTGCCGTCAGAACGCGTTGCCTTCCAAAGTGCAGGTTTGGAAGCTTCGGTCGTCGGTTCGACCGCGCCGTTCTGGTTTTCCGAGCAGCCTGACAGAAACAGGCTGGCCAAAATGGCAAGAAGTGCGAACAGCCGCATCATCGACGTCCTCTATGCCGACAATGCATCAATATTGGATGCGTTCGACCGACAGGCCATAGGCGCCAAGCAAATGCTGGACGCTGGCACCACCGGCCAGATGACCCGCCCCGACAGCCATGAACATCGTTCCCGGTTTTTGCATCCGGTCCTTGATCCAATAGGCCCAACGCGCGTTGCGCAAGGTAAGCAATTCGGCCAAAATAACCGGATCGGACAAGCCATCATTCATCAACCGCGCCAGCCCGTCGGGATCTGGCTTCGCCCATAGTTCCACCATCCCATCCATTTGCCCGACCAGCTGATCAGCCATCGCGCTGCTTTCATTCAGGAAACGCAGCTGGTTCGCCTCTGGCAAATTGTCGAATATCGCGAGTTGCCCCTCCATCGTCTCGACCCCGATGATAGGCTTGCCGCTTGCCTTTGCCGCTGCCGTCAACTGGGTTTCCACGCCGCTATTGGGATCATAGCCCGAATTGGCCAGCCCCATCATCTGCAAGGTTACCCCGGCGGCCCAAGGTTTGAACGGATCAAAACCGTTTTTGGGCATCCCGATTTTCGCCATTGCCGAGTCATAGGCTTCAAGGTCGGCCCCACTCAGGCGCGAGCGCAAGGGCTTACCACTTTTTTCGATCGCGAATTTGGCAAACATCGCTTGCGCTTCGTCTGCAGGCGGCTCGACCAGCTCAAGCACCAGTGTGTCGGATTTGTCGAACGCTTCTTTCACTGCTTCGTCAAACCAGCCAAGGCCGGGCTTCAATATGTGGATCGTTCCGAACAGATAGATTGTTGTATCGTCATCGCGCACCACCCAAAGCGCGGGGTCAGCGTCGCGGACAACGGTTGATGAGATCGGAACCGGATCAAGCGAAGCTGAGGGTGTTTCGGGATCAGCGGCAGTTAACGGTTGCGTTGTTATGCACGCAATCAACAGCAACCAGACGAGACCCAATTTTTGCCTGACCATCACAAGACCCTCTTAGAAAATGACGCCGCTCGCAATGCGGATATTCCCCGGCAAGCGCCTCCGGAGGTCCTTGTTTTTCCGATCATTCGGGATTGTCTGGTTCGACCTTCTCAGGTTTGCCGGTCTTGCTGTCGGGTTCCGCGTCGGCCGGCTCAGCCCCTTCGCTGACTTTTTCCTCGCTGGCCTTGTCGTCGATGCTTTTCAGATCGAGCGACCATTCGGATTCGGGTGTCTTGCTCTCCGCGCCGACGGTTCCAAGCGGTTTGATCAGGCCGGCAAATTGTTCGCCGAGCACCTTGTCAACCAAGGGCGCCATTTTCAGCATCGGAAAACGCGAATGGCCACCTACAATATAGTTGAAACTGAGCTTGGTACCCGCCCCTTCCTTCAGCGGCTCCATCGCCACAGTCAGCGTCCCCAAGACCGCCTCGGACTGGAGCGGGCCCAATGCGCCTTGCATCCGCAATACCTTGCCCGGTTGGGTGAAAATTACGCGCATATGCTCGACGCTGCCGATGGTGCGGAGCACGCCTTTGGCGTCTTTTTCCTGAATCAGTTCGCAAAAACAGCCGCCCGCCTTGGCATCAATCGAAAAACCGGCAGTGCTGCCCGACCAGCTATGCGCGGCGTTCCACCAATCCTTGGGCGTGATCAGCCGTTTCCAAACGACATCGGGCAGCGCGGAGACTTCTGCCATATGCGAAACGAGAAAACCCGCTTCGCTCGACTGTTTGACTTCGGCGTGCGCCGGTGATGCTGCGGCGGTCAGGGCCGCCAGCACGATCCATTTGCTCTTCATGGCGGCAAGTTAGCGCGATGCCCGCTGCGGGGCTATCGCTTTTTGCATCTATTCTTAGGGCGTGCCGAGGATCGCCGTTATGGCATCGGTAACTTCGTCAATCGCTGCCATGCCATCGACGCTGCTCACCAAACCGCGCTTGTTGTAGATCGGCAATATGGGTTCGGTCTTGGCGCGATATTCGGCCATGCGCGTGCGTACCGTCGCTTCATTGTCGTCGGGGCGACGCTTGAATTCGGTTGAGCCGCATTTGTCGCATACGCCTGCTTTAACGGGCTGCTTGAAAGTGTCGTGATAGCCATCACCGCATTTCGCGCAGGTATAGCGGCCGACAATGCGTTCGACCAATGCGTCTTCGTCCACCACCAATTCGATGACATGGTCAAGCGTGCGATTGCGCGATGCAAGCAATCCGTCGAGCAATTCGGCCTGCGGGGCAGTGCGCGGATAGCCGTCAAAGATCAGCCCCTTGTCGGCGGGGATTGCATCCATATGCTCGCCAAGGATTTCGGCCATCAGTTCGTCAGGAAAGAGCTTGCCCGATTTCATGATCTCGTCGGCCAGTTTGCCAACATCGGTCCCGGCCTTCACCGCCGCACGCAGAATGTCACCAGTGGACAATTGCACCATGCCATAGGTTTCAACCAGATGTGCCGCCTGGGTTCCCTTGCCTGCGCCGGGAGGCCCGAGCAGAATGATGTTCCTGACCTTGCCCACTTTTCACTCCCTGATGCTGTTGCCCGGGCTTAGCGACCCCGGTTCCCCTTGAGCTTCGCCTTCTTCAGAAGGTCGCCATATTGGTGGGCAATCAGATGCCCCTGAATTTGCGAGATGGTATCGACAGTCACATTGACCAGAATCAACAGACTGGTGCCGCCAATGACAAAGAATTGCTGCTGCCCGGTCAGCCCCATGACATAGTCGGGAAGCAAGCAGACAACCGCCAGATAGGCAGCGCCCAGCACCGTAATGCGGGTCAACACATAGTCGAGATAGTCCTGCGTGCTCTTGCCCGGCCGGATGCCTGGAATGAAGCCACCCGCCTTCTTCAGATTGTCGGCGGTTTCTTCAGGGTTGAAGACAACCGCTGTGTAGAAGAAGCAGAAGAAGACAATGCCAAGGCCATAGAGCAGCAGATAGACCGGCTGACCATGCGACAGATATTGGTTGAGCAGGATAATGAAATCACCAAATTGGCTCTCGCCCGCAACCGTTTGTCCGCCCAACTGGCTGACCGTGATCGGCAACAGCAACAGCGATGAGGCAAAAATTGGAGGGATGACACCTGCGGTGTTCAACTTCAGCGGCAAGTGGCTGCGGTCAGCCTGCATCATGCCACGCTGGGTCGCACGCTTTGGATATTGGATCAGCACCCGGCGTTGCGCGCGTTCAACATAGCAGATGAGCAGCGTCAGGAAGACGAACATCGCGATAAAGCCGACGATGATGATCGGATCGATTGAGCCCGTCCGCCCGCCTTCGAGCAGGTTGGCGACCAGACGCGGCATTTGCGCGACAATACCTGCCATGATGATCAACGAGATACCGTTGCCGATACCCCGGCTAGTGATCTGTTCACCCAGCCACATCAGGAACATCGTGCCGCCGACAAGGCTGATCGTTGCGACAACACGGAACATCAGGCCCGGCTCGACAACGGCCTGAATGCCGTTGGCCGCAGCAAGCGTTTCCAGGCCAGAGGCAAGGAAAAAGCCCTGCATCGCGGTCAGGAATACCGTGCCATAGCGGGTATATTGATTGAGCTTCTTGCGCCCGCTTTCACCCTCTTTCTTGATCGCCGCCAATGTCGGCGACAAGGAAGCGGCGAGCTGCACGACGATCGACGCGGTGATATAGGGCATGACGCCCAGCGCGATCAGGCTCATACGCTCGAGCGAGCCACCAGAGAAGGTGTTGAAAATGTCGAGCACGCCGCCAGCGGCGTTGTTGGCATACAATGCCGCCTGTGCGACCGGATCAACCCCCGGCAGCGGCACAAAACTGAGCATGCGGAAAATAATCAGGGCACCCAGTGTGAACCAGATGCGCTTTTTCAAATCGTCGGCTTTGCCGAACTTCGAAAAATTGATGCCCGATGCCATTTGGTCGGCGCGAGATGCCATGATTATACTTTCCTAAAATTCTGAATGCCGCGCTAGCGACTTGGCGCGCAGCAATCTACCCCGAAACGACATGTCTGGCGTATCAGATGCCTCTGAAACACCAAACCCCGCAAGCCCATATCGGGATGCGGGGTCTGTAAGACAAGGGTGAAGTTTCACCGATATCACTTTGCCTTCTTGGCGCTGCCCTTCTTCTCGGCAGCTTTTTCCGAAGCCGGCTTCACAACAAGGATGTCCACCTTGCCGCCAGCCTTTTCGACAGCTTCAACAGCCGCCTTTGAGGCACCGGCGACCGACAGCGTGATTTTCGCAGTCAGTTCGCCCTTGGCGAGAATGCGGACGCCGTCCTTGCCGCCACGCGACAAGCCTGCAGCCTTGAGCGCGGCCTGATCGATTACAGCCTTGGCATCGAGCTTCTTGGCGTCGATGAACTTCTGGATCATGCCCAGATTCACTTCAGCATAGTCTTTCGCGAAGATATTGTTGAAGCCGCGCTTCGGGATGCGCATGTGAAGGGGCATCTGGCCGCCCTCAAAGCCCTTGATGGCTACGCCCGAACGGCTCTTCTGACCCTTTTGGCCGCGGCCTGAGGTCTTGCCCTTGCCCGAACCAATACCACGACCGACCCGCATCTTGCGGTGACGGGCGCCTTCATTATCGCGGATGTCATTCAGTTTCATGTCTTGCACTCGCTTTCGCTTTTAATCGCGCTTCAAACAAATTCCTCTCCCTTGTGGGAGAGGATACGGAGACTTGCGAGCTTGCTCGCTAGTTGGAGTTGGAGAGGGGTTGCACTCCCTCACCCTCCCACCGCTTCGCGGCGGGCCCCTCCCTCTCCCGTAAGGGGAGAGGGGTTATAGGTTACCCCACAACCTCAACCATGTGCCGCACGCTGCGGATCATGCCGCGCACTTCGGGGGTATCTTCCAGTTCAACCACCTTGTGCATCTTGTCGAGGCCGAGCCCTTGCAGCGTCTTGCGCTGAATGGCGGGGCGGCGGATCGGCGAGCCGGTCTGCTTGATTTTGATCTTTGCCATTATCGCTTACTCCGCAATAGCTTCGGCGTCGGCTTCGGCAGTTTTGCTGCCACCGCGCCCCAGAAGGTCGGCGATTTTCTTGCCGCGACGCTGTGCAACTGATTTCGGGCTGGTCTGGTCAGACAGCGCCGCAAAGGTTGCACGGATCATGTTATAGGGGTTCGACGTGCCGACCGACTTGGTCACAACGTCCGCAACGCCCAGCGATTCAAACACAGCGCGCATCGGGCCACCGGCGATGATGCCGGTACCGGCAGGTGCCGAACGAACCGTGACATTGCCCGCACCGAAGCGACCATTGCAATCATGGTGCAGCGTGCGACCGTCTTTCAACGGAACGCGAATCATCGATTTCTTTGCAGCAGCGGTCGCCTTGTTGATGGCTTCCGGCACTTCGCGTGCTTTGCCATGACCAAAGCCGACACGGCCCTGACCATCGCCAACCACCACGAGCGCGGCGAAACCAAAGCGCTTACCGCCCTTTACGGTTTTCGAAACGCGGTTGATGTGGACGAGCTTTTCGATCGTGCCATCATCTTCTTTTTCTTCGCGCGGCTTGCGGTCATCGCGGCGGCCACGGCCACCACCTTCGCCACGTCCACGTCCACCACGGCCACGACCGCGACCTTCGGCTTCAACAGCTTCAGGAGCAGCAGCGACTGCGTCTACGACGACGTTTTCGGTTGTTGTGTTTTCGTCAGCCATCATCAGAACTCCAGCCCGCCTTCGCGGGCAGCATCGGCCAGCGCCTTGACGCGACCATGAAACAGGAAACCACCACGGTCAAAAACGACGTTGGTTACGCCAGCCTTTTTCGCAGCTTCGGCAACGCGCTTGCCAACTTCAGCAGCGGCATCCGAAGTCGCGCCGTTTTTCGCCTTCGCACCCTTGTCGAGGGTCGAAGCCGAAGCAACGGTGACGCCCTTGGAGTCGTCGATGATCTGGGCGTAGATGTGGCGACCCGTGCGGTGCACCGAAAGACGCGGACGACCGGCAACCTGCGAACGCAGCTTCGAACGGACGCGCTGACGGCGCTTTTCAAAGAGAGAGAGCTTTGCCATGGCTTATTTCTTCTTCCCTTCTTTGCGGAAGATATATTCGCCGCGGTACTTGATGCCCTTGCCCTTATAGGGTTCCGGCTTCCTCCAGCGACGGATTTCGGCAGCAACCTGCCCTACCTTCTGCTTGTCGATGCCCGAGATTTCCACCGTGGTGTTGTCGGGCGTCTTGATTTCGATACCATCGGGGATCGCGAAATCGACGTCATGGCTATACCCAAGCTGAAGCTTCAGGTTGCGGCCCTGCGAGTTGGCACGATAACCAACGCCGGTGATTTCGAGCACCTTGGTGAAGCCTTCGGTCACGCCGGTGACCAGGTTCTGCACCAATGTGCGCTGCATTCCCCAGAATGCGCGAGCTTCTTTGCTCTTGTTGGCAGGCATGACCGACAGGCCTTCGTCCTTCATTTCATACGAAATGAGGTCGCTCATCGGCATGGTCAATTCGCCCTTCGGGCCCTTCACCGACAAGGTGCCATCGCCCATGCTGGCGGTGACGCCAGCAGGAATAGCAACCGGTTTTTTACCAATGCGGCTCATCAGAACACCTCCGCCAGGATTTCGCCGCCGACATTGGCTTCGCGTGCTTCGGCGTCCGAGAGCACACCCTTCGGCGTGGAAACAATGGTGATGCCCAGACCGTTGCGTACGACAGGAAGCTCTGAGCTTCCCGAATAGACGCGGCGGCCGGGTTTCGAAACGCGGGCAACATGCTGGATAGCGGGTTGGCCCTCGAAATATTTCAGCTCGATGCGCAGGCCCTTGTGAGCGCCCAGTGCTTCTTCGCTGTAACCGCGGATATAGCCTTCACGCTGCAACACGTCGAGGACGCGAACGCGCAGATTGGAAGCGGGCGAAACGACAGAGTCTTTCTTCGCGCGCTGGCCGTTGCGGATGCGGGTGAGCAGATCACCCAAAGGATCGGTCAATGCCATTTTCTCTATCCCTTACCAGCTCGATTTCGTAACGCCGGGGATCAGGCCCTTATTGGCCAGATCACGCAGCTCGATACGGCAGAGCCGGAACTTGCGATAATATGCACGCGGACGACCCGTTGTTTCGCAACGGTTGCGAACGCGGGTCGGGTTGCCGTTGCGCGGAATTTCAGCGAGCTTCAGGCGGGCCATCAAACGGTCGCCATCATCAGCCGACGTGTCGTCAGCAATCGCTTTCAGCCGCGCATAACGGCCCGAATATTTTTTAACGAGCTTCTTGCGACGCTCATTTTTGTTGATCGAACTCAGTTTCGCCATGACTTAAGTTCTCGTCCTTTCTGACAAGAGGGAAGCGCGCATCAAGCTGCTTCCTTTTCCTCTGCTTGTTCTTGCGGGAATGGGAAGCCGAACAGCCGGAGCAGTTCACGTGCTTCATCATCGGTTTTGGCCGAAGTCGTTACAATCACGTCCATACCGCGAACGGTATCGATCTGATCATAGCTGATTTCGGGGAAAATAATCTGCTCTTTCAAACCCATGGCAAAGTTGCCACGGCCGTCAAAGCTGTTCGGGTTCAGACCACGAAAGTCGCGGATGCGCGGCATCGCGATCGTCACCAGACGGTCGAGAAATTCGTACATCTGCTGACGACGCATCGTCACCTTGACACCAATCGGCATGCCTTCGCGCAGCTTGAAGCCTGCGATCGACTTTTTCGCCTTGGTGACAACCGGCTTCTGGCCAGCGATCAGTTCCATTTCGGCAAGAGCGGTCGTAACCTTTTTCTTGTCCTGTGATCCTTCGCCCACACCCATGTTGAGCGTGATCTTTTCGATCTTCGGAACAGCGAAACGGTTGGTGTAGCCGAACTTTTCAGTCATCGCCTTGACGACAACGTCGTCATAGCGCTGCTTCATGCGCGGTGTGTATTTTGCATCAGCCATCGATCTTCTCCCCGGACTTGGCGGCCACGCGGACCTTCTTGCCGTCCTTGGTTTCAATGCGAACGCGTGTCGGCTTGCCCGTTTTGGGGTCGGCCACGGCGACATTCGAAATGTGCAGCGGTGCTTCAAACGGCTTTTTGCCGCCCTGCGGGTCCGCCTGGGTCGGCTTGGAGTGGCGAACGCGCACGTTCACGCCCGATACGACGACCTTGTCGGCCTTCGGATCGACGCGGGTGACTTCGCCAGTCTTGCCCTTGTCCTTGCCGGCGAGCACCACGACGGTGTCACCCTTTTTGATTTTTGCCATTGCCATCTTACAAAACCTCCGGCGCCAGGCTGATGATCTTCATGTGGTTTTTCGCACGAAGTTCACGGCAGACGGGGCCAAAAATACGGGTGCCGATCGGCTCCTTGTTGTTGCCGATCAAAACGGCAGCATTGGTGTCGAAGCGGATAACCGAACCGTCAGCACGACGGATGTCCTTGCGGGTGCGAACGATGACGGCCTTGTGGACGTCGCCCTTCTTCACCTTGCCGCGCGGCTGGGCTTCCTTGATCGACACCACGATGATGTCGCCAACGCCAGCGGTGCGGCGCTTTGATCCGCCGAGAACCTTGATGCACTGGACGCGCTTGGCGCCGCTGTTGTCAGCCACATCGAGATTGGATTGCATCTGAATCATGGATCAACCCTCCGCGAGTTCGGCCGCAGCCTCTGGTGCCGCGCCGACGCGCTCAACCAAAGTCCAGGTCTTGTTCTTCGAAATCGGCGCACATTCCTGAATACGGACAACTTCGCCTGCTTTCGCAGCGTTTTCCGCATCATGGGCGTGGTACTTTTTCGTACGACGGATGATCTTGCCGTAAAGCGGGTGCTTCACCTTGCGCTCGACGAGCACAACGACCGTCTTGTCGTTCTTGTCGGACACCACCGTGCCGGTAAGAATACGTTTAGGCATCGCTTGCGCTCCTTATGCCGATTTTGCAGCGGCGTTGGCACGCTCGCTCTGCAGGGTTTTGATCTGCGCAATGCTGCGACGCACTTCGCGGATCCGCGCCGGCTTTTCCAGCTGACCGGTTGCCGACTGGAAACGCAGATTGAACTGTTCGCGCTTCAGTTCGCCGAGGTCAGCCGAAAGCTGGTCATCGGTCTTAACGCGGAGGTCTTCGATCTTGGTCATCCCTTGACTCCCAGGTGCGAGGTGTCGCCCAGACGGGCTACGACCTTGGTCTTGATCGGCAGTTTCATCGCAGCGCGCTGGAAAGCGACCGCTGCGAGCGGACCGGGGACACCGTCAAGTTCGAACAGGATGCGGCCCGGCTTGACGCGAGCAGCCCAATATTCGACCGAACCCTTGCCCTTACCCTGACGAACTTCGGCAGGCTTTTTCGAAACCGGCACGTCCGGGAAGATACGGATCCACAAACGTCCCTGACGCTTGATGTGACGCGTAATCGCACGACGAGCCGCTTCGATCTGGCGCGCGGTAATCCGCTCGGGTTCCAGAGCCTTGAGGCCGTAAGAACCGAAGTTCAGGTCCGTACCGCCCTTGGCAACGCCATGAATGCGTCCCTTGAACTGCTTGCGGAATTTATGTTTTTTAGGTTGCAACATGATGCTTGCCTATCTTCCTATCAGCGGCGGTCAAACTGCGGGCGAACGCCAGCGGTCTGCGCTTCCATCATCAGGCGGTCGGTTGCCATCGGATCATGACCAAGGATTTCACCCTTGAAGATCCAGCACTTGATGCCGATGATGCCATATGCGGTCAGCGCTTCGGCTTCGGCATAATCGATATTGGCCCGCAGCGTATGCGCAGGCACGCGGCCTTCACGATACGATTCGGTCCGTGCGATTTCAGCGCCGCCCAAACGACCACCGCAGGTGATCTTGATGCCTTCGGCTCCCAGACGCATCGCCGACTGCATCGCACGCTTCATGGCGCGACGGAAAGCGATACGGCGGATCAGCTGATCAGCGATGCCCTGTGCGACGAGCTTGGCGTCGATTTCAGGCTTGCGGATTTCAACGATGTTCAGCGACACTTCACCGTCGGTGAACTTCGAAATCTGCTTTTTCAGCTTTTCAATGTCCGCACCCTTCTTGCCGATGATCACGCCGGGGCGTGCAGCATAGATGGAGACGCGCACCAGCTTGGCGGGGCGTTCGATCACGACCTTGGAAATCGCGGCTTGCGGAAGCGTCTTCATCACGAACTTGCGGATGTTGATGTCTTCCAGAAGCATGCGGCCATAGTCCGCACCTTCGGCGAACCAGCGGCTGTCCCAGGTCCGGTTGATCTGCAGGCGAAGCCCGATCGGATTGCTCTTCTGACCCATGACTTAAGCCTCTTCTTCCTGTTCACGCACCACGATGCGCAGACGGCTGAACGGTTTCAGGATGCGGGTCGATTTGCCGCGACCGCGAGCGTGGAAACGCTTCATGGTCAACGCCTTGCCGACGCTCGCTTCGGCGACGACAAGGCTGTCGACGTCGAGATTATGGTTGTTTTCCGCATTGGCGATGGCCGAAGCCAAAACCTTTTTCGCATCAACCGCCATTCCCCGCTTGGAGAATGTCAGGATGTTCAGGGCGTCTTCAACCTTGCGTCCACGGATCAGCGCGGCAACCAGGTTAAGCTTTTGTGCCGAACCACGGATGGTGGTGCCGACAGCCAAAGCTTCCTTTTCGCCGACGCGACGGGGGGCTTTCTGCTTAGACATTAGCGCTTGCCCTTCTTGTCTGCGCCGTGACCATGGTAGGTACGGGTGGGCGCAAATTCGCCCAGCTTATGGCCAACCATGTCTTCATTCACCGCGACGGGAATGAATTTATGGCCGTTATAGACGCTGAACGTCAGGCCCACGAATTGCGGAAGGATCGTCGAGCGGCGCGACCAGGTCTTGATCGGCGCGGTGCTGTTCGCATCCTGCGCGGTTTCTGCTTTTTTCAGCAGATACAGGTCGACAAAAGGACCTTTCCAGACGGAACGAGCCATGACTTACCTCTTCTTCTTCGCATGACGTGACCGGATGATCATCTTGTCAGTCGATTTGTTCGAACGGGTACGCGCACCCTTGGTCGGCTTACCCCATGGTGTCACAGGATGACGACCACCGGAGGTCCGGCCTTCACCACCACCGTGCGGGTGGTCGACCGGGTTCTTTGCAACACCGCGAGTCAAAGGCTTGATGCCCTTCCAGCGGTTGCGGCCAGCCTTGGCAAGCGTCTGGTTGCTGTTGTCGGGGTTTGAAACCGCGCCAACCGTACCCATGCAGGTGCCGAGGATATAACGCTGTTCACCCGAGTTCAGGCGAACGATGACTTTGCCACCGTCACGACCGACCAGCTGCACATAGGTGCCTGCCGAACGGGCAATCTGTCCGCCCTTGCCGGGCTTCATTTCGATGTTGTGGCAGATGGTGCCGACCGGCATCTGGCTGAGCAACATTGCGTTGCCCGGCTTAACGTCGGTCTTTTCACCAGCGACAACAGTGTCACCGACATTCAGGCGCTGCGGCGCCAGAATATAGGTCTGTTCGCCGTCGCTATACTTCACCAGTGCGATGAAGGCGGTGCGGTTGGGGTCATATTCCAGACGCTCGACGGTTGCCGGCATATCCCATTTGCGACGCTTGAAGTCGACGATGCGATATTTCTGCTTGTGACCGCCGCCAATGCCGCGCGAGGTGACATGGCCCTTATTGTTGCGGCCGCCGGTCTTGCGCTTGCCTTCGGTCAGCGCCTTGACGGGCTTCCCTTTGAAAAGGCTCGAACGGTCAACGAGCACAAGGCCGCGACGCGCCGGGCTGGTTGGTTTGTAGCTTTTGAGTGCCATTATCCTGCCCTTAGATCCCTGAGGTCACGTCGATGGTCTGGCCTTCAGCCAGAGTCACAACGGCCTTTTTGACGTCGTTGCGGGTATAGGGCTTGCCCTTCCACCGCTTGACTTTGCCCTTTTGCACGAGCGTGTTGACGCCCTTCACCTTGACGTCGAACAAAGCTTCGACCGCCGCTTTGATCTGCGGCTTGGTGGCGGTGCCGGCGACCTTGAAAACAACGGCGTTGTTTTCCGAAAGCAGCGTCGCCTTTTCGGTGATGTGCGGAGCAACGATCACGTCGTAATGACGGATGTCGATTGCGTCTTTCTTAGCCATTGAAACGGGCCTCCAGTTTCTCAACCGCGGCGCGGGTCAGGACCAGCGTTTCGTGCTTCAGAATGTCATAGACGTTGGCGCCCACAGCGGGGAGCACATTGACGCCGATGATATTGGCTGATGCTTTGCGGAAATTGTCATTCACGCCTTCACCGTCAATGACCAAAGTGGTCTTGCCGAAACCAAGCTTGGCGATCTGGCCGATCAGCAATTTGGTCTTGGCGTCTTTGACGTCGAGGTCTTCGAGGACGATGAGCGAGCCCGACTTGGCCTTGCTCGAAAGCGCCATCTTCAGACCCAGCGTGCGGATCTTTTTGTTCAACAGCGGGTTGAAGTCGCGGAGACGAGCACCGTGAGCCTTACCACCACCGATGAAAACCGGAGCGCGACGATCGCCGTGACGGGCGACACCGCCGCCTTTCTGGCGACCGAATTTCTTGCCGGTGCGGGCAACGTCAGAGCGTTCGCGGGTCGGACGAGCCGTGCCACGTGCCTTTTCACGCTGCCAGGTGACGACGCGGTGCAAAATGTCTGCACGCGGTTCGATGCCGAAGACTTCGTCGTTCAGATCGATGTCGCCCTTTGCCTTGGCGTCGAGGGTTTGAACCTTGAGCTTCATGTTCAGCCCTCCTTCGTTTCTTCGCTGGCGTCAGCGGCGGGAGCCTCTTCAGCAGCGGGGGTTTCGACGGGAGCTTCTGCAGCAGGCGCTTCCGCACTTGCTTCAACAGCCGGAGCTTCGACGACTTCGGTTTCAGCCGCGATTACGACTTCTTCCTCGATCGGCGCTTCATTGTCATTCTTCAGCGCACCGGGGAACGGAGCACCTTCGGGTGACGGAACCTTGACCGCGTCGCGGACAAGCAACCAACCGTTCTTCGCACCGGGGACCGAGCCCTTGACGAAGATCAAGCCGCGCGCAACGTCGGTGCGAACGATTTCCAGATTTTGCTGTGTACGCTGGCGATCACCCATGTGACCGGCCATCTTCTTGTTCTTGAAGACCTTACCCGGATCCTGACGGTTACCCGTCGAACCATGGGCACGGTGGCTGATCGAAACGCCGTGGGTTGCGCGCATACCGCCGAAACCCCAACGCTTCATGGCACCCGCAAAACCCTTACCCTGGGTCTTGCCGGTAATGTCGACCAGCTGGCCTGCAATGAAATGATCCGCTGAAATCGTGGCGCCGACCGGCAGCAAGCCGTCTTCGCCTTCAACGCGGAATTCAACGACGCGTGCCTTGGGCTCGACTTGAGCCTTGGCGAATTCTCCGCGCTGCGGTTTGTTTACATTTTTCGCCTTACGGACACCTGCACCAAGACGGACAGCATAATAGCCATCCTTTTCTTGCGAGCGGGCCCCGACCACCTGGCAGCCTTCCAGCGCCAATACGGTGACGGGTACGTGACGGCCATCTTCATTGAAGAGGCGCATCATGCCCATCTTTTTAGCGATCACGCCAGTACGCATGACCAATACTCCTTACAGAGGCCGAGGGGACCATTCCCCGCGGCGTGGAAGGCCCTGTCAAAGCAATGCCCCGACAAGACCTGTTCAGCCCGATTTTGTTAAACGTCGCCCCGTCCGGGCTGAACCCTCCCCAAAGGGAGGAAGACGGGGGACGCAGGCCCGGACCAAAAACTCCCGAAGGAAAAGTCCGGCGGTATCCCTATGTCTCGCTAGCCTTAGGCCAGCTTGATTTCGACATTCACACCGGCAGCAAGGTCAAGCTTCATCAAAGCATCGACGGTCTGCGGAGTGGGCTGCACAATGTCGAGCAGCCGCTTGTAAGTGCGCACCTCAAACTGCTCGCGCGACTTTTTGTCGACGTGCGGGCCGCGGTTGACGGTGAACTTTTCGATACGGGTAGGAAGAGGAATTGGTCCGCGAATCAAAGCGCCGGTGCGGCGAGCGGTGTCGGCGATATCGCCAGTCGCCTGATCGAGGACGCGATGGTCAAATGCTTTCAGACGAATGCGAATATTCTGCGTTTCCATGACTGGACCCAATTCCTGTTTCTATCAGTATCAAAGAGCGAAAAACAGCCAGCCCAACGACCCCCTTTTTGGCGAGGGATGCCGGGACAGCTGTTTTGAAAATTCTATATAAACCGTCCCGCCCGAATCAGTGAATCGGGCGGGATGCGCGGCCTATATTACTTCGTGATGTTGCTGACAACCCCTGAACCGACGGTGCGGCCACCTTCGCGGATAGCAAAGCGAAGGCCCTGCTCCATTGCGATCGGTGCGATCAGCTTTACGTTGATCGTGACGTTGTCGCCCGGCATCACCATTTCGGTGCCTTCGGGAAGGATCACTTCGCCGGTGACGTCGGTGGTGCGGAAATAGAACTGCGGACGGTAGTTCGCAAAGAACGGCGTGTGACGGCCGCCTTCGTCCTTCGAAAGGACGTAGATTTCTGCCGAGAAGTCGGTGTGCGGCGTAACCGAACCGGGCTTCGCCAGAACCTGACCACGCTCAACTTCTTCACGACCAACGCCGCGGATCAGCGCGCCGATGTTGTCGCCTGCACGACCTTCGTCGAGCAGCTTGCGGAACATTTCAACGCCGGTGACGACGGTCTTCTTGGTGTCCTTGATGCCGACGATTTCGACTTCTTCGCCAACCTTGACGATGCCGGTTTCAACGCGACCGGTCACAACCGTACCACGGCCAGAGATCGAGAACACGTCTTCGACGGGCATCAGGAAGGGCTTGTCGACCGGACGGTCGGGCTGCGGAATGGCTTCGTCAACAGCAGCCATCAGGGCGAGAACCGAATCCTTGCCGATGTTGTCGTCACGACCTTCAAGAGCGGCAAGTGCCGAACCCTTGACGATGGGAATGGCGTCGCCGTCGAAACCATAAGATGAAAGCAGCTCGCGCACTTCCATTTCAACCAGTTCGAGAATTTCTTCATCGTCAACCTGGTCGACCTTGTTCATGTAAACGACGAGCGCGGGAACGCCAACCTGACGGGCAAGCAGGATGTGCTCGCGGGTCTGGGGCATCGGGCCGTCAGCGGCGTTAACAACCAGGATCGCGCCGTCCATCTGGGCAGCACCGGTGATCATGTTCTTCACATAGTCAGCGTGGCCCGGGCAATCGACGTGCGCATAGTGGCGGTTGGCGGTTTCATATTCGACGTGTGCGGTCGAAATGGTGATGCCGCGTTCGCGCTCTTCAGGAGCCTTGTCGATGTTGGCGAAATCAACGGCGGTGCCGCCGAATGCTTCTGCCATGATCTTGGTGATCGCAGCGGTCAGCGTGGTCTTGCCATGGTCAACGTGACCGATGGTGCCGATGTTGCAGTGCGGTTTCGTCCGCTCAAATTTAGCCTTTGCCATTGTTCAAACCTTCTTAGTTCAAATATCAGATTTTGATCAGTTGGGACGCCGCCTGCTGAATCAGGCGCCGCCCTTAATCGCTAATTGTTGCTCAAGCAAGCTTCTCTTTGACTTCAGCCGCGACGTTTGCCGGGACTTCGTCATAATGTGAGAAGAACATCGAGTAGTTGGCGCGTCCCTGCGTGAATGAACGCAGTTGGTTGACGTAGCCGAACATGTTGGCCAGCGGCACCATTGCTTCGACAACCTGTGCGTTGCCGCGGCTGTCTGTGCCCTGGATCATGCCACGACGCGAGTTCATGTCGCCGATGACGTCGCCGATGAAATCATCGGGCGTAACGACTTCGACTTTCATGATCGGCTCGAGCAGCTTGATGCCTGCTTTTTGCGCAGCTTCACGCATACCGGCACGACCAGCAATTTCGAACGCCAGCGCCGACGAGTCGACGTCATGGTAGGCGCCGTCATACAGTTCGATGTCGAAGTCGATGATCGGGAAGCCGATGAGCGAGCCGCTTTCGGCGGTTTCGCGCATGCCCTTTTCAACGCTGGGGATATATTCCTTCGGAATGTTACCGCCCTTGACCGCATCGGTGAAGGTGATGCCCGATCCACGTTCGCCCGGGGTTACCTTGAACTTGATGCGACCGAACTGACCCGAACCACCCGACTGTTTCTTGTGGGTGTAATCGATGTCCACCGGACGCGCGAGATATTCGCGGTAGGCAACCTGTGGCGCACCAACATTGGCCTCGACCTTGAATTCGCGGCGCATACGATCGACGATGATGTCGAGGTGAAGTTCGCCCATCCCCTTGATGATCGTCTGTCCCGATTCGTGATCGGTCGAAACGCGGAACGAGGGATCTTCAGCCGACAGGCGGTTGAGCGCTATGCCCATCTTTTCCTGGTCAGCCTTGGTCTTGGGTTCTACCGACAGTTCGATAACCGGTTCAGGGAATTCCATCCGTTCGAGAATGATCGGATCGCGTTCGGCGCACAGCGTGTCACCGGTCGTCGTTTCTTTCATACCGGCAAGCGCGATGATGTCGCCTGCAAATGCTTCGTCAACGTCCTTACGTTCGTTGGCGTGCATTTCGAGCATGCGGCCGACCTTTTCCTTCTTGTCCTTCACCGAGTTCAGATAGGTGCCCTTGACGAGCGAACCTGAATAGATGCGGATGAAGGTCAGGCTGCCCACGAACGGATCGTTCATGACCTTGAATGCCAGCGCGCTGAACGACGCATCGTCGGTCGCGGGGCGGCTGTCGGGTTCAAGGCTGTCCATCTTCACGCCCTGCACATCTTCAATGTCGAGCGGTGAAGGCAGATAATCGACAACGCAATCGAGCAAAGGCTGCACGCCCTTGTTCTTAAAAGCAGAACCGCAAACGACGGGGACAAACGCATGGCCCAGCGTACCCTTACGGATCAGCGCCTTCAGCGTCGCCACGTCAGGTTCGTTGCCTTCGAGATAGGCTTCCATCGCGTCATCGTCTTGCTCAACGGCCAGTTCGATCAGTTCGCTGCGATATTTCGCGGCCTTTTCGACCATGTCCGCAGGCACATCTTCGTAGAAGAATTCAGCGCCCAGCGCTTCATCCTTCCAGATGATCGCACGGTTTTCGACCAGATCGACCAGACCCTTCAGATCGGCTTCAATACCGATGGGCAGGAACAGCACGGCGGGCTTTGCACCCAGACGATCGATGATCGACTGCACGCAATATTCGAAATTGGCACCGGTACGGTCGAGCTTGTTGATGAAGCACATCCGCGGAACCTTGTACTTGTCAGCCTGACGCCACACGGTTTCGGACTGCGGCTCAACGCCGGCAACGCCGTCGAAGCAAGCGACAGCACCGTCGAGCACGCGCAGCGAACGTTCAACTTCAATCGTGAAGTCAACGTGGCCGGGGGTGTCGATGATGTTGATGCGATGGTCGTTCCAGAAACAGGTGGTTGCAGCCGACGTGATCGTGATCCCGCGTTCCTGCTCCTGTTCCATCCAGTCCATGGTGGCAGCGCCATCATGGACTTCACCGATCTTGTACGACTTGCCGGTGTAATACAGGATACGCTCGGTGGTCGTGGTCTTGCCGGCATCGATGTGCGCCATGATGCCGATATTGCGATATTTTTCCAACGGATGGCTGCGTGCCATGATCTTCACTCCAGTGAAAAGGCCCATATGGCCCTATAGTTGCGGGGGGCCGGTCAAAAACCGGCCCCCTATGTCCTGTTTATGACAGTATCGCGGCTTACCAGCGATAATGTGCGAAGGCGCGGTTGGCTTCTGCCATGCGGTGCGTATCTTCGCGCTTCTTGACGGCATTGCCGCGGTTGTTGGCCGCATCCATGACTTCACCCGACAGACGGGCCGCCATGGTGGTTTCGCTGCGGTTGCGCGCAGCTGAAATCAGCCAACGGATGGCCAGCGCCTGGGCGCGTTCCGGACGGACTTCGCAAGGCACCTGATAGGTAGCACCACCAACGCGACGCGAACGGACTTCGATGCCCGGCTTCACATTGTTCAATGCTTCATGGAAGGTCTGCACCGGATCTTTCTTGGCCTTGGCTTCGACAGTTTCGAGTGCGCCATAAACAATGCGTTCTGCGACGGATTTTTTGCCGTCAAGCATCAGGTTGTTCATGAATTTCGAAAGCACCAGATCACCGAATTTTGGATCGGGAAGGATGATGCGCTTTTCGGGACGACGACGACGTGACATTTCTCTATTCTCCCGATCTTATTTCGGACGCTTCGCGCCATATTTGGAACGCGACTGCTTACGGTCTTTGACGCCCTGTGTGTCGAGCACGCCGCGCAGGACGTGGTAACGCACACCGGGAAGATCGCGGACACGACCGCCACGGATCAGCACGACGCTGTGTTCCTGCAGGTTGTGGCCTTCACCGGGGATATAGGAAATGACTTCGCGCTGGTTGGTCAGACGGATCTTGGCCACCTTACGCAGAGCCGAGTTCGGCTTTTTCGGAGTCGTTGTGTAAACACGGGTGCAAACGCCGCGCTTCTGCGGGTTCTGCTCCATTGCAGGGACCTTTGACTTGGCCTTCTGCGGGACCCGGCCCTTGCGGACCAGCTGGTTAATCGTTGGCATATCTTCACCTTGAAAATAAGTTGGTTACTTTGCGCGACAAGACGTGGACCCATATGCAAATGCCAAGGGGCAAAAGCGTTGGGAGCGCGGCGGAGGCTCAGCCTTGATTCCGCCCGGCCTGTCGAACAATGTTCAGCCTATGTGAGTTTTCCATTGGGCGCGGAGAATCACTCCTCGCGCTTTCGGGAAGGCGGGCCATTAGCGGCGGATGGGGCGTCGGTCAAGGGGGCGGCGCTATTTGCCGCGCAAGTCAACCGGCTTTCCGCGTTCATAGCCCAATATCCCCGGGATCGGGGCCAGCCGGTTGATGTTTCCGGCACCGGGTTCATAGAACTGGCCGATGACCTCCAGCTTGGCTGGGCTGATCGGCATTTTTTGGATCGCGGCAGGCACGGCGGTTTGGGCGTCAGCAGGGACCAGCGCCCCACCCAAAACAAAGCTGTACTGGAACATCTGCTCTCCCAGTTCATCTTCGAGATTGGGGACTGGAGATTCCTTGTGGACCTTGTCCGCGTAAAGCGAGCCCAGATGGGTGATAACGCCGGGCTGAGCAGTAAAGCCGACCGTCCCCAAACAGTTGCAACTGGCAAGACCGCGATCACCAACCGTCACGCCATAAAGAATATATTTTCCTGGCGGCACTTGAAGCAGGATGGTCCGCATTTCGCCATCTTCAAGAAACTTTCCCACCCGGACCACAAAGCTATTGGGCTTGCCTTTATAGTCGAATTGAAATTCGCCGATTGTGGGCACAGGTCCGTCTTTTGCTTTTTTCCTAAGCTTAGGCAATTCTGCCTCATAGGCGATCTGCTTTGCGGCCAGATAATCTGCCAATTCCTGTTCGGAGGGCTCACGCAGCAACACATGCTGGATTGCAAACAGTCCAGACTTGGCGACACTTGCCTTGACCAAAATATAGGCAGCGTCGGCCTGCAAAGCTGCCGGTGCCTGTTCAAGGTGAATGGCGGCTTCGGCCATTTCTTTTTTGGCCAAGGCGGCTTGCGGCGCGCATAACATTGGCAAAATGGCAAGTATTCCAAGCAACGGGTGCTTCATCGCATCACTACCTCGTCAGCGGGTTTAGGCCCCGATGCCAATTTTGCCTGCATCAGGATCAGTTGCTGCTCTTCGCCATCGTTAAGCTTGTCAAATACCGATTCAGCTATCGCATAACGGTCGTAGCCACGTGTTCCCATGCAACGTCGCATTTTGTTGCTATGTTGTCCTCTGATCATTTTGGGTACAATGATAGCTGCCATCGCAACTCCAACAATTCCATACATGGGCGTTCCCTGAAACACTTCACGGCGATGTTGTTCGCCCCACGGAATGAAACCCGGGACCGCTGCCGGTCCGGCAGATACCAAGTGCGCCCGGCAGTCACGCAGATCTTGGTAGGCGGTTTCAAACGAAACGTCCGGACTATGGAAATAGTAAAACTTATAGCCATCCTCGCGGATTTTGGGATCGGCAGATGGCGTTACATCGGGAACCGAAATCGTTGTCGGGTCCGGTAATGCGGTTTCAGGAGCAGCAGATGCTATCGCGGTGGATGACAGGCAGATCGCACACAGGAATTTCAGACTTTGCATGGTGCTATTGCTATGGTTGCTGCGGATGGTGTCAATAAAATTTTGCGGAAGTTGAAAAACCCCGTCACTCGTTAATCGAATGAAGACCATATGCCGTCAGAGACTCAGATATAAGGAGTCTCCAGTCATGAAATTCATCAAACTTCACTCGCGCGGCGGCAATTATTTGGTGGTGGCGGACAATGTTGCCTGGTTGCGCACTGCCGAAAATGGTCAGACGCAGATCGGGATTGTCGGCGGACAGCCATTGCTGGTCGCGGGCAGTATCGAGGAAATTGCCGAGATTATTTTGACGGGGGTTTCCGGGTCGGCGGAAGAAGCACCACAGCACGCGCAGGCTGCATAAATGAAAACAGCGCCAAAGCCGCCCCGGTCAATCCGAAGGCGGCGTGGCGCTGGCAATCATGTCAACCGGGTCTGGATTCAGACCATCGTGACGGAAAACAGCAGACCGCTGAGCGTAACTGCTGCAAAAAGCGAGAAAAGCTTTTCCATTTGACTGTTCCTTTCTGTTTTATGGCCGGCCCTTTACGGGTGCTCTGGCCACCTGGACTCAGCCTCGCGGACATCCTTCTTCTTATGTTGCAGTGCACAAATAGTGCCTATCAGGTTAAAGACAAGTTAATTGATAGACAATTAAGTTGCACTTTATGCAAGTGATCCATGGATGGCCTTGCGCGCGAATTCCGCAATCTCGGCCTGCGCCGCCCGGCTTTCGCGCAGGAAGAAAATCGGCCAGTCGTGCATCAGCCCTGCCTCCTCGACATAGCGCACCGATGGCAGCTTTGCCTTTAGCCTGCGGGCATCGCTGACCAATATGTCATCGCCGCCGCCGAACATCAGAATCGGTGGCAGACCATCCCAATTCCCGTGGATCGGGCTGACGCGCGGATCGTCTATGGGCAGGTCACGCGCATAAAGCCTGCCCGCCTCTTGCGTCCCTGCGACCGTCAAAATGCTGTCGCGCGGTTCGATGGCGCGCTGTTCGGGTTGAGACACTGCGATATCGAGCCAAGGGCAGATCAGCACAATCCCCTCCGGCAGGCGCAGTCCTTCATCTCGCGCCTGCTGAACAACCGCGGCCGCAAGCCCGCCCCCGGCGCTGTCGCCTGCCAGCACAAAGGGTCCGCCATGATCCGGGGCATAGGCGCGGTACACCTCCATTGCGAAATCGAGCGTTTCCGTTGCGCCAGCTTCGGGTGCCAGAGGGTACAGCGGTGCCGTGATCGCAACCCCGTGCTTGGTCGCCAAATGGGCAAAGAATTTCCAGTGCACATCAACCGCCGGATAGACATATCCGCCGCCGTGGAAATAGAGGATATGCGCGCTGGCCTCACTTCCCTTTGGCCCGATACGCCACACTGATCGCCCCGCGATCACAGCCTCGACCACCGCCAGTTGCTTTTTCATCTTTTCGGTCGGCAGGTCTGGCGGTGACTGACGCGCCTTTTCAATTTCCACCAGCATCGCCGGGCCACCGCGATAGCGTTTTTTGTAAACACCCGTGGCGCGCAGCACAGCGCCGATCAAGGTCGCGGCAAAGCTTGGCATATCCCTCTCCTTTTTCTCCGTCGTCAGATGCAAGCGCTGCGCAGGAATGTCCAGCCGGAAGAGGGCTTTCGCACTATGCCATCCGATGCTAACCCTATGGCCATGGCGGGAGAATTTGAAGCAGCGGGAACGATTGTCGAAGGCGCGCTGGTGGCGACCGCCGTCGAGCAATCGAATCTGGGCCAAACGACAACGGGAAGCCATGCCGAGCATGATTGCCTGAATTGCGGCGCGGCGCTGGCCGGCCCCTATTGCGCGCAATGCGGGCAACAGGCGCATGTCCACCGCACATTGTCAGCAATCTGGCACGACATATTGCATTCGGTGCTGCATTTTGACGGCAAGCTGTGGCGCACGCTTCCAATGCTCGCCTTCAAACCCGGCGAACTGACCCGCCGCTATGTCCATGGCGAGCGCGCGAAATTTGTATCGCCAATGGCGCTGTTTCTGTTTTCAATTTTCCTGATGTTCGCGGTGTTCAGCTTTACGGGAGGTCCATTCGGGAGTGGAACGTCAACCCACAATGTTTCGATCAAAAAAGATTTCGCATCTGAGGCGAAAAAACTCGACGCGGAAATCGCCGAAACGGAGGCAAAAATCGCCGATCCAAAGCTATCACAGGCCATGAAAGTTTCGTTGCTATCAAAGCTGGGCGACTTGAAAGCGGACCGCAACGTCGTTGCCTTTGCCCAAACCGGCAAGGCCAAATATTCAAATGCAGAAACGCAAGGCAGTGATGGCAATTCCAGTATGTCTGTTCTCGAAAATGAAAGTACAGGGATAAAGTGGCTTGATACCCTGATCCAAAAGGGCGGCGAGAAAATGGTCTCCAACCCGAATCTTGTCCTCTATAAACTGCAATCGAACGGCTATAAATTCGCCTGGCTGTTGATACCCCTGTCGCTACCCTTTGTCTGGCTGGCAACTTTGGGTGTGAGGGGGCATCATTTTTATGACCATGCGGTTTTCACCACCTATTCGATTGCCTTCATGTGTCTATTATTCCTGCTGCTGGCGATCCTGTCGCGGATCGGGATAGGCAGCAATGTCTTGGGCTTTGCCTTCATCCTGATCCCACCGGTGCATCTCTATAAACAGCTGCGGCACAGCTATGCGTTGACCAGACCAGGCGCGATCGTACGGCTGGTGCTGCTATCGGCGTTTATCTGGCTGGTGTTGCTCGCCTTTGTGATGATCCTCTTTCTTCTCGGCTTTTTAGGATAAAGCATGACCCACAATTTCGACCGCCGCCTGCTGCTCAAAACCGGGATGTTCGGGCTGGGCGCGTTGGCGCTGCCCGGCGGGGCACTTGCAGCGTTACAGGCTTCGCTCGCCAAGGGCTTTTCGCACGGCGTCGCTTCCGGCGAGCCATCGCCAAACAGCGTGCTGCTTTGGACGCGCTATGTGTCGGATGCCCCCGAGACCAAACTTGCGGCAGAGGTCAGCGAATTTGCCGATTTCCGGCTGGTCTGGTCTGGAGCCGAAGCCGTCGCCTCCCCCTTGCGCGACCATACCGCAAAAGCCGTGATCAAACGGCTCGACCCCGGCAAGACCTATTATTACCGCTTCATCGCCCCTGATGGGAGCATCTCTCCTATTGGCAGAACGCGGACTTTGCCGGTGGAGGGGATCAAGCATTACCGCCTTGCGGTCTTTTCCTGCTCAAACCTGCCCTTTGGCTGGTTCAACGCCTATGCCCATGCAGCGAAGGCTGGCGACTTCGACTTGTCGCTGCATCTGGGTGATTATCTGTATGAATATCAGTCGGGTTATTATCCAGGGCCGAAGGATATGGTCGCCGGGCGGCTGATCGAACCTGCAAACGAGATAGTCAGTCTGGCCGACTATCGACTGCGTTATGCCAGCTACCGCATGGACCCCGACCTGCAGGCGGTACACGCCCGCGCGCCGATGCTGGCGATGTGGGACGATCATGAAATTGCCAATGACGCCAGCGAAAGCGGCGCGCAAAATCATCAGCCCAAGACCGAAGGCGAATGGTCTGAACGCAAACGCGCGGCGGAGCAGGCCTACCGCGAATGGATGCCGGTGCGCGACCTGTCCGACAACGGCGACCGCTGGAAAAACTACCCCATTGGCGACCTTGCCAATATCATCATGACCGAAAGCCGGATCACCGCGCGTTCGCGTCAGACGGGCCCCGGCAAGCTGGAGGGCGATTTTTCTGCAATTGCCAAAAAGCTAACCGATTTCCGCGATGGCGCTTTGCAAGATCCGGCGCGGACGATGTTAGGGACGGCGCAGGAACAGTGGCTGCATGGCACCTTTGCCAGCGGCAAGGCAAAGTGGAATATCTGGGCGCAGCAAACGATCATGGGATCGTTGTTCCAACCCAAAGGTGCTGAGAACTGGCTGAAACCCGATGCCGACGATATCGCCCGACAACGCGTGCTGCGCGGTACCGTCGCCGCACAGGCGGGTATCCCGTCCAACCTAGACGCATGGGATGGCTACCCCGCAGCCCGCGCCCGCGCGCTATCGGCTGCGCAAAATGCCAAGGGCGACCTTGTCGTGCTGACCGGAGACAGTCACAACGCCTGGGCCTTTGACCTGTCGCATGACGGCAAGCCCGCCGGGGTCGAGTTTGCCGGACAAAGCGTTACGTCGTCCGGGCTCGAAGCATATTTCACTGGGGCCAAACCCAAAACCGTCGCCACTGCGCTGATGCAAACCAACCCCGGTCTGAAATGGACCGACAGTTCGCAGCGCGGCTATATGGTCGTCGATCTGACCCCAGAGCGCGCCACCAGCGAATGGCGCTTTGTCGAAAGCGTGAAGGCGCGGTCAACCGGGCTTGCGGGGACCAAGCGGTTGATTGCGAAACGCGGGAAGCGCCAACTGCAAGTTTGAAGCGACAATAGCGACGCTTGCGGCTGTATCGGCCTTCGCGTACATGCATGTGCATGACATATCGCCACTTGTTCCTCCTGCCCGCGCTGCTGCTGGGGTTCAGCGCTCCAGCCCCGGCGACTAGTGACGATTCAAACGGTTTTGCCCGGCGTGTCTGCAATCTTTATTCCGGCGCGGAAGGCTCGATCACCGCGTGGCGCGGATTGGGGTGCAGCTGGCACTATGTGCATGGCAAGGAACTGACACAGGGCGAAGCGCTGGTGATCACCGCCCACCGCGCCGCCACGCCGGATCAGATAGCCGCCTACCGCAAGGCCGAGGACGGCTATATGGACGGTATGGCTCAATATGGCCTCGCGAAAATCACGTCTGTTTCTTATTGTGGTCCCGGTGCAGGCCGCAAAGCGATCATCACCGCTTCGCCCGAATTGCTGATGGTTTCGGGCTATATGGTTTGCGGCAACCACTATATCTCTGCCGACCTGAAGGTGAAGCCTGGCACCGGTGTTGATCCATCGCGCCTTTTTGACGATCTGATGCCGCAAGTGCTGCCGCTGATCGAGGCCTGAACGCCATGCGGCGCCAAAGGTAACAGCGCTGAAAAAAATGTGGCTTCACGAGCCGACGGTTTAGACCGCACCCCGCACAAAATTCTTATTTTGCTATGCCATCTTGCATATTTGCCTAAACTTCCTGCCAGTTTACGACTCAACTCGAGGAGTGAGATCCATGGCCGCAAAGAAATCCAAATCCCCTGCAACCACCCCGGCAAAGCCACCCAAAAAGGCAAAGGCCGACGCCATTGCCAAAGCGAAAGCAATAGCGCCCGACAAGGCGGCGAATATCGGCAGCAAACCCAAGACCAAATTTCGCGGAAACCCCGATATCTTCGGACGGCTGGTCGAGGATCATGACCGCCACCGCGCGCTGTTTGCGATGATCGAGGACACCGAAGGCAAATCGAAAAACCGGCGGAAATTGTTTAAGGAACTGGTGCTGGAAATCAAAGGCCATGCCGCCGCCGAGGAACAGGCATTATGGTCCAGCGTGATGCGCAATCCCGCAACGACCGAAGACGCCCGCCATGCCGTTGGTGAGCATAAGGAAATGGACAAGATGCTCGCCGACCTCGCCGCGCGCGACATGGCGAAAGGCGGCTGGCTGAAACGCTTTGCCGCCGCGAAAGAAGAATATCTGCACCATATCCGGGAGGAGGAGCAGGAACAGTTCGTCGCCGCCGAAAAGCACCTGTCCGCAACCGACCTACGCTATATGCGAACGGTGTTCAACCGGCGGAAGAAGGAAGAAAAGGCTGCGGCCACGGTGGAGAAGAAGATCAGGTTGAAGGGGTAAGCTTTGGGGGATGAACGGGAAAGAGAACTGCTTTGCGCGAAACATTTCTCCGCCGACCTCCGGATTAAAGGTAAAAGAGGCAAGAGGTGGTGAGGAGGAGGTTTAAACAAAGCCCTCTCCCCCTCTTGCCTCATTCACATCAATTCCGACCGTCTAAATATTAATGACCCTGCGGGCCGTGCGCCCAGAAACCACTTTCCTACAACTAACCATATAGGTTATGTACTGTCCCTTTGGAGGACAGACCGATGCAAAACCCGACAACACCCCCTTCCCCGCTCGATCAGGATGCCGATGCCAAACTGCCCGCTGCCGCTTTCCTGCGCTATGAAAGCCGCTCCGATGGCTGGAGTGCGGGGCGGCAGGCGGCGTTTTTGGCGCATCTTGCCGACAATGGCGTAGTCGCCGATGCCGCACGCGCTGTCGGAAAGCACCTCAGCGGCGGCTATGCGCTGCGGCGGCAAGAGCGGGGTTATGCCTTTGATCTGGGCTGGGCGGCGGCGCTGATCATCGCACGGCGTGTGGTTGCCGATGATCTTATAACGGCAGCGATCCGGGGTGAGCAATCACGCTGGGTCCGCGAAGATGGGGTGACCACATATACGCGGCAGAACAGCAAATTGGCGCTGACTTTGCTCGATAAGATTAATCCTGCAAACGCGCCAGCCGAAGTGCTGGCCGTGGTGGTGCGCTTCGATTGTTTCCTGCAGATGATCGACGAAGGCCTGAGCGCGCAGGAGTTATGGGAATTGTTCTTCGACAAGGCGCTGCTCCACAGCGAGGTCGAGGCGCGCGCGAGGGTAAGGGCTGCGCTTCTACTTTGTGAAGAATCCGTCGATTTTGAAGGTCAGAAAGGTGACGAAACGCCTATCGAATACAAGTCGATAGAGGGGCCATGTATCAACGGCGATGCATTTCCCAGACCAGCGCATCAGCATGGCCGGGTACATCCGGGAGTAAAGCACCCGATTTCGCCCGCATCATCCCCTCTGGACTCATCGGCACGCTTTCGGGCATCATCGCGCGAGAGGCGCATGCGCTCTTGGGGAGAGGCCCGATGAACCGACAGAAAATTGCCGACCTGATCTATTACGCCGCCGCCGGTCATGCCCGGGCGCGGGGGTATCGGCTGGGCGACGGGGCGAAGGATTTTTTCCGGTCAAATGCGGAGAAAGCCGCAGGTTTGCTCGACGGTGCCGACGGCTTCGATCTGCGGTTGCAGTTGACGCTGAAAAACAGCCGAAAGCTGATTGACGCGATGATCCGCGAACGGCGCGCCGCCTATGCCGGCGATCCAGCGACGCTACGCTCGAAAGTGATTGGCGAGGTAACATTGGGGGCCGCGCTCAACCGCCTGTGCCCGATCTTTCCCTTTTGCGACTGACCGCAATGGACGATCGAACCAAAGCCGCATTCGATGCCGCATCCGAAGCAGTAAAGCAGGTGCTGGCGCTTGCTACCGGAACAATCGGCGCTGCGATAGCGCTGTTCGACGACGGTGCGACGGCGGGCATCGATTTTGGCGCGTATGACGGCTGGCTGCAGCTGGGGCTGGTATTGGCAGCGGTGAGTGTGCTGTGCGGGCTTTTGTCGCTAGGCGCGATTGCCGGGCAATTGGGCAGTCCGAAAGAGGAAAAGCCCAGCACCTATTCCAAAGGTCTGCGGCTGTTCCACTTCGTGCAGCTGGCAAGCTATGGTCTTGGCATAGTGGCGATGGTGATTCACGCCATCAGATGAGGCGCAAACCGTTCAACGTGTTACACCGCCAGCCTGACAACGCTGCAGCGCCGCTTGCATTGCCTCGGCCAGCGCAGTCAGCTTTGCGTCCTGATCGGGGATGCTCGCGTCGCCGACAATCGCGATGCGCACCTTCGGCGCAGCGACAAAGACGAAGGTGTCTTCGCGCGCGACGCCTTCTGCTTTGGTCCAGTCGATATTCCAGCTTCGACCCTTTGCCTTGACGCTGGTAGTGCAGCCTTTGGTGCGCACCGACAGCAATTTGCGGTCGCCGCCTTTGCCAATGTCGTCCTCGACCACGGCGTTCAGACCCTTTGCCGCGAGGGCTGTCGGGTCGGGTGCAGCGGCGGCGAGCAGGAGGAGTGGGATCAACATTGCACACAGTCTGGCACTGGCATGAGGTCCGCACAAGCATTTAACCGGCTGGAAACCCGTGATGGTTATGATCGCGTTGATGATCATAGTCATGGGCCATATCCGGGTGCGTCCCGAAGATACCGAGCTGTTCCGCCGTCGGCTGTCCGACCACGCGGCGACGGTGCGCGGCTTTGATGGCTGTCTGCATTATGCAATCGCCGCCGATATGGAGGATGCCGGACTGTGGTGGATCAGCGAACGCTGGCGCGACCGCGAAACACAGGGCGCGCATATGGCGGGTGACCATATGGCGCGGTTCAACATGATGATGAAGCATGTGAAAATCACTGAAGCGCGCATCGAAAGTTTTGAAACCGACCAGCCGGGGCAGTGGTTGATCAGGACCTAGCGCCAGTTGAATGCAATCGCGCTCTCGCCGGTCTGGATGCCGCATTCATTAAAGCGCCGCTCGCATATCCATCCGCTGCCATCATCCGCGACCGCGACCACGGTCGAGCAGCGCGTGCCATAAACGGGGGCGTTGATGAAAACGCTGTTACCGGCGTCGTCGAGCAGGCTTTCGTCTCGCAGTATAGCGAGCAAGGCTTCTGGGGCGTCGCCGCTTTGCAGCCAAAGACTCAGCGCCCCCTCCGCAGCCCGACGGCGCGGCCAAGGTTCGCTCGCATGGCCGTTTGACAGGCTGTGCAGTCCGCGGTCAAGCGGAGTGCGGCTGGACACTGGATGGTTGGCGTAAAGCGCCGCATCCTCCGCCCCGACCAGCAAAAGGTTGCACGGGTTGTATCCGGACAGCGCGTCATCTTCAGGCGCTACACCTGCCACAAGCCAGTCCGCAACCAGCGCCCCGCGCGAGGCCTTGGCGGGATCAGGCAACGTGCCGGTGCGGATATTGGTCAGCACGGCAAGCCTGCCGTCGTTGCTCACTCCCAGCCAGCTCCCGCCAGCCTGCAAGTCGCGTCCCGCAATCACCTGTGGCGCGTCGTTCCAGCGGGCGAGCGGTGCCGTCTCGCGCGCATGAAATTCATCGCGGTTGGCAGCCAGCACCAGCCGCCAACGCGGGTGGCAATCAAGCGCAAGGGCGACAACACACATCGCGCCACCCTACTCCGCCCTGCCGTCGCTGGAAAGCGGCTCCAACGCTGCGCTGGCCAATGGCTGCACCAGCGCCTGCGCGTCTTTCCAGTCGGCAGTGAGCCAGCGGTCGTGGGCGCTGCGCGGCAGGATCAACGGCATAGAGCTCGGCCCGCCCTTGCCCTCAACCGGAACCAGCGCCGCCGACGGCTCTGTTGTCAGGATCGCAAAAACCGGCATATCGGTCAGGTCGCGCCAGATGCCGGCAAAGGCAAAGACTGGTTCATCCTGCACCCGCCACCAGCGCCGCTCCTTGCCCGTCCCGCTTTCAAAGGCCGTCGCCGGAACAAGGCAGCGCAGTTCGCTATGACGCAGATTGCCGATCCAGAATGGGCTTTCCAGATTGCGGACAAAGGGCACCCAGCGCGGCGGCCCCTCGACCAGCGACGGCATCGGTCCTGGTGGCGGAAAACCCCAATGCATCGGCCGGATCAGCCGCTTGCCCTGCCGCCCCGCACGCGCAATCACCGGTGCAAACTGCCCCACTTCAGGCGCGCCACCCGCCCACGGATCGGGTCCGGCATCGGCAGCAAAGGCCTGCGCAATAGCAGGCGAAGCAGCGTCAAGGCGGTAGCGTGTTGCCATAAAGCTGAGGTGGCAGCGGCGCGACAGGCGGTCAAGCACGCACCGCCTCGATTTTGACCAAGGTCAAGGAAAGTCCTATTCCGCCGCCGCATAGCCCCTGAAAACAAGCAGAGGAGCCTATCATGTCAGACCTTTCGATTCTTCCCGTAGCGATCTTCATCGGCATGATGGTGGCATTTGCGCTGGTCATGCTGTTCGTTACAGTGACCGACAAAGACCCGGTTCAGGATTGAAGTGTTTCAAATTGTCAGGCTGACGGTCACTTCATCGCCTGCAACAATCCCTTCCGCTTTGCGCACCGATGCCTTGACCGGGAGTAGATAGCCGCCCGAATCCTTTGACGGAAAGATCGACGTCGCCCAGTGCGTGTCGCCAATGGTTGCACGTACTTTGATTGAACCAAAGCCCCGTTGGCGCGGCGAGCCGGTGCGTTCGAGCCGGTCCATCAGCGCGGCGTCGGCAATCGCTTGCGCAACCTCGCCATCAATGGTGGTGAAATGCCATGCGGCGGGGGCCTTGTCGCTGGTCCATATCCAGAGATTTGTTGTGGTGATGAAGGTTGCGGTCATTCAGAACCACTCTCTCCATTACGGAGAGGTATCATGGCGCCTTCCTTCTAACCGGTACCGGAATATTGCAGATATCTGCGCCACCAGCAGGTTTGATGAAAAACGGATCACGCCGGTTGGCGCGGGCGTCAGCATAGGCCGCGAAGCTGGTGCTTTCGGTCGAGAGATATTCGAAGACAGGCACGTTGGTGATTTCGTCACCGCGGCGAATCGAGTTGATCGGCACCCGCTCCTCTTCCTTTTCATAAAATCCCAACGGCCCAGTGCCGCGCGGTAAGCTGGAGAGATGCTCAATCCCCTCGATCACCCGGCCAACCAGCGCAATATTGCGATCCAGATGCCTCGGGGCGTGGCCGATCACGGTATAGAGTTCCGCACCGGAGCCAGTATCGGGCGACATTCCCCGGCCCACGCCGACCATGCCATAGCAGTGGACGGGCCAGAGTCCCTCACGGCCTTGTGCTAGTGGCCAGCCATTATTAAACCCATGGGCAGCTGCGTAGGCGTCGGGACGTCCGTCGGCCTGCGCGAAAATCCAGTCCTTACCCGGCCAGTCAGGGGTGACGTAATCCTTAGCATCCACAATCACCAACCTCTCCGGCAGCGCCTTTTTCTCGGTCGCGTCACCCCATTGCACGACATAATTGTCCTGCACCCGGTTGATACTGGTGCCATCCCAGAACTTCGCAGCTGCCAGCTTGCGGATATTGCCCACCCAACCCTGACTGAATGGCGCGGGCATCAACTGGATCACCACGCGGCGCGCTTTGCCTTTGGCATCGGCTGCCAATTCCATCACCAGCAAATCCGAAGGCGCAATCGCCACCCACTCTTCGGCCTTTGCAGCAGCGACAATTTCCAGCGGTGACGGATATTCCGTCGCCGCTTCTTCGGCGGACAGGGGGAGTGCTGCGAACAGGGCCGCGCTGGCGAACATCAGATGGGCTATTTTCATAAGCCACGTTATTGCAAATCACGCCGCCTTGCGAAAGCGCAAAGGAGCCGCTAGGGGCGTGCGTCCCGAAGGGATATGCGGAGACGTGGCCGAGTGGTCGAAGGCGCACGCCTGGAAAGTGTGTATAGGGGTGACTCTATCGTGGGTTCGAATCCCACCGTCTCCGCCACAATGCCGTTCAGGCACGTTCCCTAAAGTTCTATTTTCCTTGCATTTCTGCGGTTTTGCGGGCATATATGTTCCTCTTATGTTTCAATTGGTTTCCTTGTATCCTGACTCATCCGGGGGCACGCGTGGGGGCATTGATTCGCTGATCCGGGGGCATCGATTCTGACCGAGCTTGCCATCAAGAACGCGAGGCCAAGGGATAAAGACTATAAGCTGGCCGATGCCGAGGGTTTGCACCTTTATGTCACCAAGACAGGGCACCGCAGCTGGCGGCTAAAATACCGCTTTGCAGGCAAAGAACGGCGGCTGATCCTGGGCGCTTGGCCAGAGCTTTCGTTGCGCGCTGCACGGGACCTCAAGGCTGAGGCGCGCAAACTACTGCGTGAAGGCCGCGATCCGGGGATTGAGGCAGCGAAGTTGAGGATTCAACAAGCTGTGGCCGCTGCCAACACATTCGAGGCTTTGGCGAGAGGCTGGTTCGCGTTGCAAGAGGGTCGCTGGACGCCTGTGCATGCAAAGGATGTGATCAGCAGTCTTGAGAAGGATGTCGTCCCCTGGGTTGGCAAATTGCCAATCACCGAGATTGACGAACCTATGGTTCTTTCGGTGCTGCGCAAGATCGAGAAGCGCGGTGCGATCGAGACCGCGCATCGTATCCGCCAACGCATGTCTGCGATATTCGTTCATGCTATTGCCGAAGGTGTTGGGTCACGTGATCCGGCGGCGATTGTAACCAGAGCACTCAAGCCTGTGCCTCGTTCAAGAAAGCGTCCGGCATTAGTCACCATGGCATCACTGCACGATATGTTGCGTAAGTCGGAATGCGAACCAGCTTCACCACTCACCAAATTGGCCTCGCGCTTTCTGGCGTTGACCGCACAGCGACCGGGAATGATCCGTGCGCTGCCCTGGGGAGAGATTGAGAATGTCGATTGGCAGGATGATGGCCCTACACCCGATGCATTATGGCGTGTCCCTGCGCAACGCATGAAGCTGACACTCGATCTAAAAAGTGACGATGGCTTCGAGCATCTGATTCCCTTGTCGGCACAAGCGGTCGATGTGTTGCGGGCTGCCTATATCCTCACCGGTCGCGGGCCAATGGTGTTCCCCGGCAACCGTAATGCCAGAACCCCAATGAGCGAGAATACATTGAGCTATTTCTACAACCGCTGTGGCTATCAGGGTCGCCATGTTCCCCATGGCTGGCGCGCATCCTTCTCGACAATCATGAACGAATGGGCGCTCGGCAACGGCACACCTGCTGACCGAAATGTGATCGATCTGATCCTTGCCCATGTGCCCGACGGTGTGTCCGGATCGGAAGGCGCTTATAACCGTGCAGCCTATCTCGATCGTCGCCGCGAGCTGCTATCGATGTGGGCTGCCATGCTGCTGGATGGCTTCCCGGCTCCAGCCAAAATGCTCGGTTGGCCGTCGCGCTAAACGGACTTTCAGCTTGGCTGTCAGCGCGCCGCCATTCTCCAGCTTTGTTCGAAATTGTCCTGCGAAAGCAGCCTAATCTGCGCGAAACGTTGCGACATTGCGCCTAAGATAGTGACGTTATATTCAAATCAGTGAATTCGGCTCTCGCAGTGCGCAACAGCCAAGGAAAATCAGCGGCTTGCAGACAAGTGATTTGGATTCAAATTGCGAAATCCCAGTGATTTGAAAATGATTGGAAAGTTGCCATAGCTCCAAAATGGCTGGAGACTGGCAATAATCAGCCACTTTCCACCCGCGACATGTCGCGTACGGTGTGCTTGCATTTTCAGTGCTCCGAATGTGGATTCAAAGATGATTTCTGACTTGGAAAAAAGCCTATGAAACTGCGGGTTTAGACGGATTTCATAGCCCGACTGGCGCCTGAATGGAATCGAAAACCAGCAGAAATCGCCGCTTCATTTTTGGCAGATTTCCGTCAAAGGGTCAGCAAATAGCCACATTTGATGGTCAAATCGCGAGGCGTTCCGCGCCTCTCCGCCAACCCCCTACCCAGCGAATGACGGGTCATTTTTGTCAAATCATGGGTTGTAGTATTGGAACAAAAAAAGGCCCCGCAGCGGGTGCTGCGGAACCTTGTCGTCTTGATTATCGGTGATGTTGCGGCGCTACTTTGAGCGCCGCTTCTTGGGATCATCGTTGGAGACTTCTTTCGCCTTGGCGAGGAAGTCGACCTGCTCGGCGATGATCTCGCAGCCGTAACGGTCCGTGCCATTTTGATCGGTCCATTTGGTGTAGTGGATACGCCCGGTGACCATGATCATTGCACCCTTGGTGACATGCTCGGCGACGCATTTGCCGACACCGTTGAAGCAGGTAATCCGGTGCCACTCCGTCTCGGACTGGCGGTTACCTTCGCTATCCTTGAAGCTGCGAGTTGTAGCGAGTGATACGGTGGTAATCGATGCCCCTGACTGGGTGTTACGGACTTCGGGAGTGTTGCCAACGAAGCCGACGAGAGTGACTGTGTTTTTCATGAGATTGACCTTTCGAAGCTGTTTCTAACCGTCCAAGGGACCATCCCTTTGACTGAGCCCTGTTAAGACCGGGCACGGTCAGGACTGCACCGAGCGCAGCGAGGGAAACCCCGCTCACAGGAGTGGTGCGGGCAGCGGAGCAAAGCGCAGCAACACGGTCCGCATGAGCGCGGGTTGCAGACCAGAGCGGGTCCGGTCAGGGGCGTGGACTAGTCATGAAAGGGGGTGTCTTCTTGGATTGATTGGAAACTGCGATATACGGTCAATGGTGGGGCACCCGATGACGTCTTTCGCTAACATAGCTGCCGTTAGAGTTTGCAGTAAGGATCGACGAAAGCTGCCCTTCGTTCAGCGTTACCTTTGCGCGGCGCTTTGATGGGGTCTTGTATTCGCGATTGCTAGGTCGAACGCTGATATGGCAGCCAAAGCGTGATCGTGGTTCCTCTCCCTGGTTCGCTCTCAGTGTGCAGCAAGCCATGTAGAGATCGGGCACGGGCGCTTATATTGGCCAGGCCTTTACCCGGTAATTCACCGGAAGCATCGAAGCCGTGACCATTGTCAGCGACATAGGCCGCTATGCCCTCAACACCGCTATGGCTCTGTTCGTGGCACCCAATTCGCATTTCGGTGGCGCTCGAGTGCGACAGGACGTTGCCGATGGCTTCCTGGAAAATCCTTAAAACATGAAGCGCGTTGGCCGCATCCAGCCAAGGCAGGGTACGGCATTTTTCAGCCTCCCATTTGCAGATTACCCCCGCATCGCGCAGGTCGCCAGCCATCCGATGGCGCAGATTGCCGATCAATGCGACAATATCGCCTTCGACAGGTTCGAGTGAATCGACGGTGATTTTCAGATCGGCCAACGCCCTGTTCAGCGTTTTGATTGTGCTTACCGGCTGTTTTTGCTGCCGGGCAACGGCCAACGCCGTGATTAGATTGGACCCGATGCCGTCATGCATTTCCTGCATAAGCCGTTCTCGCTCGCCAGCCAAAGCATGACTAACCACCAGCTGTTGACGCGCGGCCTCGCTCGCCTCCAGCTCTGCGCGGGTTTCGGCTATACGTTGTTCCAAAGTGACATTGGCATTGGCCAATTCTGCAAAGGCATCCAGGGCTCGTTTGCCGAACGATATCAGGAAGGAGACAGTGTACTGGAAACCACCAAAAACGGCCAGATAGAAGCCATTACCGTCCCATCCTCGATGGCCATTTGCGAGAGTCACATCATAAAGACTGAAAATGGGCGCCATCAGCATCGCCAACCCGATCGCGCCATGTTCTATATCGCGATGTCGGTAAACATCGATCGCTGCGAGAATTGCGACGCCGAAGATCAATAATGTTGTTGGGATGTAGAAAACCAGATTGGATGCGGCAAACCAGCTATGCGCAACAACCAACGGGACGCCTAGCAGGAAAAGCAAAAGGATTATCGCGTTTCGTCGAGGCAGTTTTGTGAAGCAAAAGTAGAATGCGGCGGTCGCCACACTGGCAAAATAAGTAGCATAAACCGTAATCGCATTGAAGATTTCGATCTGGAAGGGTGTGACCTCGGCAAAATATTGATAGTTTCGGAGAAACCATAGGAGCGTAGACAGCGACAGCCATGCCAGTTCTACTTCCTCTCGCCTGCCAAGCCAGAAAAGAAATGCAAGCATGCCCAGGATAAGCATTGCGAAACTGGCGGCCATGGGCGCTGTAATCTGCCAGAAAAACTGGGTGTTGTAATTGTCCCGGATCGCGCTGTTTGGCCCGACGATTATCCTGCCGATACCGACGGTGTCTTGTGAGGTCACCTCGATTTCAATCTCGTTGATACCGGGAACAAGAGAGCCGGCCGGAAGAGGGATTAAATAAGGCCGGTACCAAGCCAGCACCTGATCAGTAGGGCGGGCAAAGTTGCGACCGACTTCGCGGCCATTGACCTTAACGGTAAATTGGTTGCGTGTGCTGACTGTATAGAGCGCAAGTGGCTCAGCCCCCAGCGCACTTCGGTCAAACCGAAAGCGACCGACCATTGTATGGAAGTCGCCTGTTTTCCAGTCGGTGTCCCGTATCCGAACGATGTTCGGGCTGGCGGCGCGTTTCCAACCTGTTGCGCGTGAACCCAAACCATCGGCCAAGGCAAATTCACCATCGAGAAACTCTAAGACTGGACCTTCTGCGGTCTGGGATGAGTGAATTCTGCTTAGATGTTGCGCCCCGCCAGAATCGGTCAGCGAAAATGCTAACAGACAGAAAAGCAGATAGCGCAACATCACCGAAACGCTTTCCTGCTATTGCCGTGCCAGCAATCCTTGTGATGATGCTTCAAACAAGGCCTCCGCACGGCTGTTCACTTCAAGTTTGCGGTAAATGTTTTTGACATGCGTGCCAATGGTGTTGGCAGAAACGGTCAAAATGTCTGCGCATTCTGAATTTGAAAATCCGCGAGAGAGCAGGTTCAAGACTTCATATTCGCGCTCTGAAAGCGGAGAAGCCAATGGCGCTGACGGCTGCGATGCCTCGGGTGTAATTTGACCGAGCAATTGGCGGGCGATAATCGGGCTAATCGGTGAACCACCTCTGCGAATGTTGCGGATTGCCTCGATGCAATCTTCAATCCGTTCGTCTTTGAGCAGATAGCCACGCGCACCTGCGCGGATCGCATCCAGCACCTTATTCTGATTGGCAAAAATTGTGATGACCAAAATGTCGGTATCACGGCCGGTCAAGGCTTCCTGCCGGATCAGCGTTATGCCGCTGCCATCGGGCAGTCCAAGGTCGCACAGCAACACGTCATAGCCACCCGCTTCGATCATGCCAGAGGCCATGGCCACATTGTCAGCTGTGCTGGTGACCATCATGTCGTCGCACGCCTCGACGGCACCGCTAAGCAGATCGCGCATCACGGGATCATCTTCGATGATGGCAACTCGGATCATGCTGCAATTCCTATGGAGGGTTGAACGAAGTAAGCCCGATACCCGCTTTGATGAGCGTGCGACATCACCTGATCAGGTGATTGTCCGAAGATGTAACATCCCCCTAACACAGAGGAGTGAATTCCGGAAATGCCCGGAAACAGGAGGATATCTATGACTCGTAAATCCCTGCTTTTACTGAGCTGTATGACGCTGGCTATTAGCCCGGCCACGCCGATTTTGGCACCGCTGATGGCGCAGTCGGGACAGGTTAATGGCCTTAACCTGATGCGTATCGAATTTGGCACTGAAAATCCCAAGCCTGTAATGGCAAACGTTGCGCCTCGCACATGGGTCGAATATCGCAGCAATGGTGAGGTTGCATTCCGTTTTGACGAAATAGCGCGCACAGCAACAACGGTTGACCTGTTAGATCGCAGTCGCAACTTTCAGATCAGAATCGACCTTGGCGACAATACATTGTCGTTCAAGGATGCGAACGGCAACAAGGCGGTGTTCAACACCATAAGCGCTGCGTTCTCAACACCCGCGGCTAATGGAAGTCGCCCCGTAGAGCCGGTGTCCAAGCCAACCCAAACTGCCATGTCAAATCAGGCAGAGGACGAAGATGCAAATCACGATCCCTATGCGGACCCGAACGCAAAACAGACCATAACTCAAAGTTCTTCACAAAAACCCCTCGACAACAAAGCCATCATCACCAACGCAGCCAACACAGTTAACGAACAGCCGGGTTTTACGAAGAAGGAAACCGCAGCGTCGAAGACACTTTCGTTCGATGGCCCGTGGGTCGAAGATGGCGTGCAACCCCAAAAAAATGGTGACGGCGTAACCACAGCTATCACTTGGACGGTCGCCGAAACCATCTACATCGCCTCGGCTGCCGATGACACACTGACGCTCTATTTTGACAAACGGCCCGCAGATGTCGTCTCCATGCGCAAAACCGCCGAAAACCAATATGTCGGCGGCGGTTATACGGCGCGTTTCTTTGGCCTCGATAAAACGAGCATGCGGCTCAATTTGGATAGTAACGGAGCGCGACGCGAATTCGCCATCGCCACTGTTCCATCCGGCGCAAAATTATCGCGCTCGCGCACACGGCCAGAGGTGGATGACGAAATCGACACCTTTACCAGCGGCGCTTTGATCGGTGGCTATAATGAAATGCTGACAAGCTATCGCAGCGAAAAAATGGATCTGTTCAACCCAAGCCGCGGCAAAGCGTCGAGGATATTCAAAACTCCGGAATCGACCGAGTTTTCGGTTGATCCAAACCTTCGCTCATCGCGGGTGCCTTTAGGGGTGAGTGGTACATGGTTTCCACAAACTGAGGCGACGCAATTGGAGAGCGTCATCACCAATATGGCGTCGTTTGAAAAATCAATGTCGCTGAACTTTGGTTTAAGTGGTTCGTTCAAAGGTGCGACTGGCGGCGCGGAAGCGACGCGTGAGGAAAGCAAAGGTGCTGATCGAACAGACGGCACGACCAAAGCCTTTGGCCTTGCCCGCGCAGAGGTTTACACCCTGTTTCTCGACAAGCCGAATATGTTGCTTGATCCCGGTTTCAAATTCGACATCCTGCAGCTTGCCGATGGCACATACAGTGCCGACCAGTTTCGCAAGAAATACGGTACGCATTATGCAGCGTCGATCCAGTTCGGCGGCATCGGCAAAAACCAGCGAACCGTGACCACAACAGAGTTCAAAAACTGGTCGAAAGAATCGACCTCATACAAACAAGAGGGCGGCTTTGATGCGGGCCCCGCCGCAAGTTTAAAGTCCAAAGGCGGACTGACCATGGCCAGCGGCGATGCGAAAGGCGGAACCAGCATGTTTTCGTCCGAATCCTGGAAGTCCGTCGGCGGAACAGGAAGCGTCACGTCGTTGGGTTGGAGCGTCGATTTGAACAACGCCGTTCCCGTTCGCTATGACCTGCGGCCCTTATCCGAATTGATCAGCCCGATATTCCTGCCTGATGAATGGGGATCGGCCAAGCGCGGGGCGTTGCTGAATGCCCGCAATCAACTCGATGCGGAAATCACTCGCTACCTGCAAAGCCAGCCAAAGCCCGACGATCGGTTGATTGGCCCCGCCGTGTACCGGGTCACATTCCATTCGCTGAAATGCACCAACAATGGCGATGACGGCAAAGGCGACGCCAAACTATACGGCAAAATTTCGGCGAAATTAATGGGATTGGAAGGCGAAGTGGATGTGAGTTTGCTAGATGCGTCGGAAGACAGTCCGCAAACGGTGTCGTGCAACGATGGAGCCGAACTCCCTATCAATAGAACGGAGTTTATCACCTCTGCGCGCACTGGCAACGATGCCAGTAAATTCGGCAGATTTAAAATCATTGCCACCGATGTGTTTGAATATGATCCTACGGCAGTGGATTATGACGAACAAGTCTATAGCCCGGCAAAATTCCAAAACATTCCCGGCACCCCATTCTTCGACTTTTCCAAGCCGCAGCTTCCGATTGAAGTTGTCTTGCGCGAATGGCGCGCCGATCAGCCCCGCGTCGATATCGAAGGAACGCAACTTACCGGGGGTGAGTATGCGCCTAAATTGCAGATACGCGTTTCATTTCAACAAATTCAATAGGGAGCAAATGCAATGAACATATTCAACAAACATCTGTTGCTGCCGGCCGCACTGGTTTTCACCGCTGCATTTGCGTCGCCAACACAGGCACAGGAAACGCAATTTGCCCCCATCATGCTGGCCTTTGATGGCAAGGACGCGCTGAGCTACGCCCCGTCTTCATCGATTGACATTGATGGGGCCGGAACCGTGGAAATGTGGGTCAAGGCCAGCTGGCAAGGTGACCCCGGCTATGACCCCGCTATCCTGTCTTATCAGGGACCGACAGGACCTCGGCTTGCAGCGGTGCTGACCTCCGACGCAAAGGCACTCGGCGTGTTTGCCAACAAATATTATGCGACCATTCCGTTCGATTTTTCCGATGGGCAGCTGCATCATATTGCGCTGACATTGCTGGCCGATCAGACCATCGTCATGATCGATGGCGAAGTCCGCGATACGCTGGGCTTTGGGATGGCCAATTTGCCCGCCAATGAACTCAGCATCGGATCGCTAGGCGGCTATTCGCCCTTTATTGGCGAAATCGGACAAATTCGTTTTTGGAATGAACCGATTGATCCCGAAACATTGGTCGATTTCGCATGGAAACCATTGGCCTCCGATGGCCCCAACGCACATCCCGATATTAATGCGCTGGTGGCCGTCAGCACCTTTGGCAATCCAGAAACGGGGGGCTTCCTGTTCTTTGCCCCCGCCGACGATGTCGACATTACAACCGCCGCCAATGATGCCATCGACGACAGCGATCTGGGACTTGACGACCCCGAACTCGCCGATCCCGCGCAATAACGGCAACGACCTGATATCCGGAGGAAACGACATGAAAAACGTGCGGATGCTCTCGGCGTTAACCGCCACTCTGTTTTTACTCAGCTTTCCGGCTGCTGCCTTTGACAAAGGCCCCCCACCCAAAAAGCCGCCGATGAACAATAAGAATGGCAACAATGCTGGTAAGCCAGCGCGACATGGTGCCGCGCGCAATTTGGTAGCCACTGGCAAAGCGGTTGCGCAACGTGGCAAGCAAACGCTGCAGGCGCAAAGGGATAATCTGATCCGGTTGGTTGGTCGTGCCGAGGCGCTAAAACCGCAGCGGCGGCAATTGCGCAGAATGGCGCGCGATGCGACCAATGCCTATCGCGCCAATCCCAATCCGGCGACACGCGCTGCATGGAAAGCGGCAGTCGCGGCGTATATGCCCGTGCGCCAGGCGCATGAAAGTGCGCGCGTTCAGCGTGATGCCGCCCACTACCGCTATCAGCTTAGCAAATCGCAACGCGCAGC
>Ga0075154_10000067_pt1 | contig 79946 bp, 68 predicted proteins | sample JI71714BDNA_FD_70965 | JGI IMG/M metagenome (GOLD analysis project Ga0075154, IMG submission 70965) | Wastewater effluent complex algal communities from Wisconsin, to seasonally profile nutrient transformation and Carbon sequestration -... | ecosystem: Engineered > WWTP > Effluent > Algae... | reverse complement strand
GCGGGATCACTACCCCACCCAAGGAAAGAGCATATCCTGCCGCCAATTGATGTACATCGTATCCGTGACCTATTTTGATTTTCATGTTGCCTGTATTTTTAGCAAAGATAAGGGAATGGAGCTAGGCTACATATCGTTCCACTGAAAACAGCATAAAATGCGATCCCCTGGACAGGAGATCGCATTTTAGATGAATTAATAGTCTCTTTTATTTGAATAAACCAACTTTTAATCCGATTTGACCCGTAAGTCCACTAACCTCTTGCGCTGTGAGACTTCGGTACGTCAGTGGACTAACCCACCGGTATCCTACTCCAGCAAATCCTTTCACAAACTTGTGAACGTTTACCTGTACTTGAACTTGGGGTTCGATGTGTACAAAATTAGCCTCACCCAATCCAGCTTGGCCAAAATCGTTATCAAATTCCAATTCACCCATTCCGATCAGGAGCGGGAAAGTGAGATGAACCAAACGCGTAGGTTTTGTTGTAAGCTCCACAAAACCACCCGCACTCCGAAAATCAAGGTAATTTGTTCGAGAAGTCTCACTTGTTGGATAAATATCACCAAAAGACCCTTGATAAAATCCACCTACAGACCACTTACTTTGCAGCGTTACCCCGGCACGTAATGTTCCTATCACTGCCCCTGCCCCGTCTATGGACGTCCCCTGAATACTCGGTGCTACAAAAAACCCGAGCTCTTTGGGCGTATCAGAAAGTAATGTTTTTTGTCCGTGAACAAAAGACCAAGACAAAAGCATACTGAAAAAAGAAATTGCAAATCGCTTCATGATCAACTTCTGGTTTATGTGTTGTTTCCATGAAATACGGTTAACTTTATTTTATGCTTCCATTCGTAATCATAAAATAAAATTAATGATACCATAAAACCTTTTTAGTTTCAGCCGATTAAGACCCATCGTTTCTTTTTTCTTGCTATAAATTCCGTATTTTCGAACTTTTTGATGCTACACGGAATTTTGAACGAAGTATCGAGGCTTATTTAATCCCTAGAATTCATTTATGATTCATTTCGAATCTTTTCAATTGCCCAATGGTTTGCAGGTATTCGTTCATTCGGATTTCCAAACGCCGATGGCGGCATTTAACTTATGCTACAATGTAGGTTCACGGGATGAGGACCCACACCGCACCGGGTTTGCTCATTTATTTGAGCACTTAATGTTCGGTGGGTCTGTTCATATCCCATTCTATGACGAACCCCTCCAGCGCATCGGTGCCGAGAATAATGCCTTCACATCCCCAGATATCACCAATTATTACATTACGTTACCTGCCGTAAATCTTGAAACAGCTTTTTGGTTAGAATCGGATCGGATGTTGGGTTTGTCCTTTGATCCCAAGGTGTTGGAGGTTCAGCAAAAGGTGGTTGTAGAAGAATTTAAGCAGCGGTATTTGAATCAGCCTTATGGTGATCTTTGGTTAAAAGCGAGGCCATTGGCGTATCATGCCCATCCGTATCAATGGGCGACCATTGGCAAAGAAATCGCCCACATCGAAGAAGCCACAATGGAGGATGTAAAATCATTCTTCTACCATCATTATGCGCCCAACAATGCGGTTTTGGTTGTCGCAGGTCCAGTGACAACCGCTCAAATACAGGAATTAGCCAACAAATGGTTTGGCGATATCCCGTCCCGACAAATCAAACCCAAAACCTATCTCAAAGAACCCGTACAACATACGGCACGGCAATTGACCGTGGAAGCTTCTGTACCCATGTCGCAATTGCTCAAAATGTACCACATGCCAGGACGGTATGAAGATGGGTATTTGGCTATGGATTTGTTTGGTGATTTGATTGGGCGGGGGAAGTCCTCTCGTTTTCATCAAAAATTGGTGAAAGAACAGGAATTATTCCATTCCCTTTCAGCCTATACCATGGGGTCTTTAGATCCCGGTTTATGGGTTATTTCAGGCCATTTAAATCCTGGAATATCGCTTGAACAAGCCGATGAGGCCGTACAAAAGGTACTGCAAGATGCCATATCGACTGCTGTAACTGAGCAGGAGGTAGAGAAAGTAAAAGTGCAAGCCGAAACAAGTCTGATATACAGTGAAGTGGAGCTTCTTAATCGGGCCATGAACTTAGCATTCGCTGCGAATGCCGGCGATCCTGGGTATTGTCAGACCGAATCCGAAAAAATTCAGGCCGTCACACCAAGTTCTATTCAAGAGATCACACGCGCTTTATTACAACCCAACTTATGTTCCACTTTGTATTACCAAGCGACTTCAAACTAAAGCAGTCCTGTATTTTTGCGTTATTTTGGTTATTTACGTTGACTGCGTGGGGGCAAAAACCCATTGTCCGTTTTTTGCATTTGAATGATGTCTATGAAATTTCACCACTTGAAAATGGCCAAGTTGGCGGAATGGCCCGCGTGGCAGGACTTCGAAAAGAACTCGAAAGTAAAGATGTCCCTGTTTTAACCTTTCTAGTTGGTGACTTTGTAAGCCCCTCCGTCATTGGCACATTGCGGGTCGATGGTGTGCGTGTTCAAGGAAAACATATGGTCGAGGTAATGAATCAAGTGGGAATTGATTGGGTTATTTTTGGAAATCATGAATTTGATATTCCTATGTCTGCCTTGCAAAGCCGAATCAATGAAGCTAAGTTTCGGTGGATGAGTACGAATGTCAAAGAGGTTACGGCGCAAAATACCCGTCACTTCCAACAAAATGGGTTGGATTTTCCCGAGACCTGGGTGTATCAAGTGGATACGCTAAAAATTGGATTTTTTGCCGTTACGTTGAATTCCAATCAAAAACCTTGGGTACACTACGAAGACGTCCGTCAATCCATTCAGAGAGTTTTACCCCAATTGAAAAAAGATTGCCACATAGTGGTGGGACTTACGCACTTAAATGTGGCCGATGACCGGAAATTAGTGGCCGAATTTCCGGAAGTTTCCCTGTGGATGGGGGGGCATGACCATGAACACATGATTGAAAAAACGAAAAGTCAAACCTTGGCCAAGGCCGATGCCAACGCCAAAACGGTGTGGATTCATGAACTTCGTCTGAATACAAATGAGGCAGGCTTTCATTGGAACTCTGACCTCCTATTCATTAATCCAACGATTTTAACAGACTCGGCCACCCAAACTTTGGTTGAACGTTGGGAACAACGTGCTGAGGCTAGTTTAGCTGAATCCGGTATTGAGGCAAAAGAAGTCATTTTCACAACAAACGATCCTTTGGATGGCCGAGAAAGTAGTGTACGGCAATTTTCCACCTTACTTACAGATCTTATTGGAAAATCGATGGCTACTGGGTATGAATCCGCAGATCTCGTCCTTTTAAACGGAGGGTCCATTCGGGTGGATGATCAACTAATAGGCCCCATCACCCAATGGGATATCGTTCGAATATTACCCTTCGGTGGTTCCATTGTAGCGGTTGAAATGAGAGGGAGTTTACTGAAGCGCATTCTTACCATTGGACAAGAAAATAAAGGAAATGGTGGTTTTTTACATCCCCAAATCCTTAAGAAAAGAGCCCAACCCCACCGGATCCGTGCCCAAAAATCGTATAAAGTAGTTCTCCCGTCTTTTTTATTGACTGGTCAAGAAGCCAATATGGATTTCCTAACAGACAAGCACCCCGATATACTATCCATCCAAAAACCCAGTCCGGGTAGTGACAATGACGATATTCGGAAGGTACTTATCCGGTACCTCAAGGCTTCCGGAACGCGAGTTCATTGATTTTCCGACCGATGGCACTTCCTTGTGTTTGACTTGCTGTAACGGAGGAAGGAAAATGCAATCCGGCATCTAATTGGGCCGCAGCAATATCTTGTTGCATGACATTGAGATCTGTATAGGATGCCCCTTCACCCAATGAAAACGTCCCGGCCGAACCTATCGTAGCTTTAACCACCTCGATCCAAGCCGAGCTGTACGTTACCCAAGAGGATCCGTATTCCGGGGTGTTATTATCTAGAACGCGTGAGCGCCAGGTTGGATCCAACGTTTCTTGGAGATACGTTTGTGGACGGATGCGTTGAAACTGGTATTTTGCTTTCCAACTTTGGATATACGCATCATGACCCGCTATCGCTAACCGAACGAGACCAATCAGTACTTGGGATGTTTTTATATTGCGTGATCTACTGGTTTCAATAAAAGCTTTAACTAAATGAAGGGGATGAGCCCGACTTCCCGCTTCCTCTGCCCACCGGCTGATATTCTGTTGTTGTGGCGTAGAAAGCGTTAAGGAGCGATCATATACGCCTTTGGCCTCGGCAAAAAACGGCGAATCACGTCGAGAAGAAAAAGTAGGGGGAGCCGAGATAGCGATTGCATTGGTGGCCGCAACAAGAGGCCTTACGTCACGCCATTGGGGCAAAAGTGCCCGAGGTTGCGTAGTTGTGGAACGCCAAAAAGCTTGCCCGGTTGTTGGGGAAAATGAGGTAGGGAATAAATTCATGCTGGCGGAATTACCTCCATCTTGCCGTGCAAACTGCCAAATTGCCCCACCGATAGCGGCTCCAAAGCGAATAGATCTTTCCATCACGTCTGCTGGGATCTTTTGGGCAAATGCTTGCTCATATTTTCTTCTTAAAGAATCAAGCGGTTGCTTGCTGGCTACATTAGCCGGAACAAAGACCTCAGCTAAAACAGCATATTGTGCGACGTTGGCTACGGTACCCCAATGATACACTCGTCCTGATTCAATCGTAGGCATGGCTGGCATCCCATTCAATTGGGTAGCCAAAGATTGAAAACCCGGCATAGCGGGCACTAGAGCCTCATATAAAGCGAGGTAGGTATACGCCATCGTTCTGGCGGTAATGGGTGCTACTAAAGCGGGCGTTTGATCAAAAAGCTCTTCTTGCTGATGGACCCAATCTGATATAACCGCCAAGGAAACCGAATCAATGGGATTAATGGCCTCTGGTGCTGGCTCAGGTTCGTTAATATCTCGCTGGCAACCTCCCCATACAAGTCCACCCAAAAATAACCAAATAATCCAATAACGTTGCTTCATATCCATTCTGCGTTTGTATTAGTCTTCGAGACAAATATCTTGCCAAATCTATATCAAAAAAAACATGGATATAGACCATTGGCATGTTTGATACCCATTTCGATGTAATGCTGCGCACTTTCGATTAACTTTTTTTCAATGGAAGAATCGAGCGTTCGAATGATTTCTGCGGGTAAGCCCACAACCAAAGAATAGTCCGGAATGATTTGTTTTTCTTTGACTAACGCGTGCGCACCGATGACGCAAAATTTTCCAACCACCGCTTGATTCAAAAGAGTAGCCCTCATGCCGATCAAGGAATAATCCCCGACTGTCGCACCATGAATGATCGCACCATGCCCAACCGTTACTCCGCGCCCGATTCGGGTAGGATCCCCGGGATCTGCATGGATAACGGCGCCATCTTGGATATTGGTATCCGAGCCAATCCAAATTTCTTCGACATCAGCTCGGATCACCGCACTATACCAAATCGTGACCTGTTCTTGAAGAAATACCCGCCCCATCACCGAGGCTGTGGGCGCTAGAAAAAGGGGTTTTACAGACATCATTAGAATGGTTCAAAATTTCTGGAAACCCCAATTTACATCTAATTTGTTAATGTTTGCCAAGCTTTTCGACCTATTTCACGGCCGTGCTCTAATCCAAGTTCACAGTCAATCCGAAAATGAATCAAGCCATAGATACGCGAGACAGATGCCTCTTGCGCTTTAGCATCGAATCTTCCTTTCTCATTCGGAAAGAATTTCCCGAGCACCTCGGCGGCGGCGCCAGAAAATGTCGAGTGGCCTGAAGTATACGCTGGAAAATTAGGTACACCCACTGAAGTTTTAATCCCAAACTGTTGCGGCCTTGGGCTATAATACAGATATTTCACATCCCAACACGCGACCCCAGCATCCATTAAGGCTGTACCCAAGGTAGCTAAAACTTCCGCCGTAGTCACCTCATCGCACCCATAGCGCAAAATAGTTTCCGTGGCTAACCGGTGCCAATGCCCCGGCGGTGTGTAAGAGCCCGGCCCATCCGACCAGAAATTTGCAATCCGTTGTTGTTCTCGGGTTTGCTTCCGTTGAACTTGGCGTAACTCGTCCAATTCTTTTTCAAACTCAGGACTTCCCACGACAAAAGGACGTTTGGGTCGCATGGCGATCATCTCCCCTTTCGTGAAATTCCACGTTTTGACCGCTCCAAAATTAGGCAACATCGGAGGGCGGGCGGGAATTTCTTGACTAACCCAAAGATCTTTCATCCCTAATCGTGAAGCTTCGGTTTTTTGATTCGCAACAATAGCTTGGTTATTGGCCTGCCCCATGCCATCCGTGGAGGCACGTTCCAATGCTTTGGCAGCAGCAGCCTCCCCTATTTTTTGACCACCCGCCCAATCACTCGGAACAATTTTTCCTGAAATTAAAAGTGCTTTCTCATGACTTCTCAGCTGTTCTTGAAGAAATTTGATTTCACCCGGAAACATCACCCGAAGAATCTGAAATGAAGCTACCGCCACCGTGGCCTCGGAACAGGGGAAGGCCGAGACGTTATCGTTTGGAAGCCAGGCTTGAATTCGATCCGACATCTGTGCGGCACTGGATCGTTTCTCTTTCACTTTCCAAGCTTCCGTCTGAATTAAACCATCATATTGCGCTACCGACAAATACGCCAAAGCACGTGAGACATAAGGAGGCGTCGCAAACGGGAAACGAGGGTCTGCCAAAGGGTTTTGTGGATCTGGGACAGGATAGACCCCTTCCGCGTTGACGGCAGGCGGTAGATTGTACCGAGCCGCTAATTCACGAGCGATTTCGTTCCAACCCACCACAGCTCCCCGGCTCCAACGCTGGAGATCCTGGCGCTCTTGGGAGGTAGCCTGGGATTGAAAAACCTGAATTTGGACCAATTCCCCCCGACGTTGGGCTTCGGTAGGCACCGTCAATTCGGGTAATTGCACCAATAAAAATGGTTTTTTTGTGGCCACAGGACCATTGGGTAATGGCTCTTGTTCCCCCTCTTGAGGTGAACACGAAAAAAGGAGGGCGAACGACAGCCCTAGCACGATGGAATATTGAATGGATTTCATTTTAACGTCGGATTAATTTGATACAACAAGCCTACTTGGATGCTTTGGGCAAGACCAACATTTTTCCCTGCCACGACCTGCTGAAAGCGAACCGTACCCCCCAGGTTTTTGGGTTGGTACTTCAAATAGCCCACCACCGAAGATTGATGGCGATCGTTGGTAATTGCAGGCATGTCGTTGCGTCGAATGCCATCTCCTTGTAGACATGCATACGACTCCATCGCTACCTCCATTTGGAGACTTTTATAGAATTTTCCGACTCGGAGCTGTACATCCCATGTATCTGGGACATTCACCACCTCCGAATAAACCAATTGATTCCCCCATAAATGCGCATCACGATCCAATCGTCCATTTCCCATAAGTTGATACGAGGTGGACACCGTAACATATCCTTGGGATCCAATTTTTTGGTTGCCAAGCATCCGTAGAGAAGCCGAACGTGCTCCCAATCCCAGGGCCATTGGCTGTAGGTCGGTGGCGTAGGCGTGGGAGGGAGTGGAAATACCTCCGATGATATGAAGAGATTGGGATTTACTTTCCCACACCTTTCCTTTAATCCATAGCGAAACATCTTGAAATCCACTTTCACCCAAAAGATTCCCTTGCGTGGTGGAAGTTTGAAGGTAGGGAACACCGACCAATACATTGACACGTTCGGATAATCCAAACGCCACCATAGGCATGATCATCCGCGTAATATGGGTTCCGATGTTTTGATTATCTCGTTTTAACTGCCCTTCCCAGTAATTGGTCCAATTGGTTTGTCCGCCTTGAATCGCTAGACAAGCAGAACCTTTGGGCATGTAAATTGCATCCGTCGGCAATTGTGCCTGCACGGTTTTGCACCATCCGAGCCACAGGCCGATGGCGAAGAACATGATAAATTTCTTCATGAATAAAATTAGTCTAAGTGAAAAGAATTAAATGGTGATCAGTTCACTAGACAAGGCGGGGGAGAGAGTGGAATATAGGGCAGCGAATCCCAAATGGAAAATGGGAAGTCGATTAACGACATCATGAGGTCAGTCCAAAACCATTGGGTCCAACTGTAAAAAGACTGATGATAAAATTTGGACAGTTGTTTGAATAAATCCAAAGCTTGGTCAATAGGGGAAGATTCTTGCGCTTGCTCTAATTGAACCAATTGACCAAGAATAGAAAAAATCTCTTGTCGACTTGGCTGAATCCGATGTCCTTCGGTAAAAAGGGTATCTCCTGCGAAATAGGTACGAGTAACTAAAAAATAAGCATTATCAACAAAAATAATGCGTTCCTCCGCCTTGGTTTCTAGGGATTGATTTAGATAAGGAATCGCAATGGGGATCCGAACTTGAATCGAATCGCCTTGAATACGATAATCTATTTTTTCATTCGATTGCTCTATTTGACTCTTTTTGAACCACAACCAAGTCTCTCCGGTCAAGAATAGACCGAACCCAAATAAGAGCAGGCAAATGGTAAAAATTCGCATGAGGGAAAAATAAGATAGGAAAGTTAGGAAAATAGTTGAAATCTACCAAACTCCTCCCTCATTCAGTCACACGATTATTCACCTCGTAGCTCTTTAAGTTCTTGCAAAACCGCAGGATCTTCCATGGTGGAAGGTACTGTGAAAGGTTCGGCATCCCATACTTGGCGCATGGTTTTCCGGAGAATTTTTCCTGAGCGCGTTTTGGGAAGACGGGTAACGTGGTAGGTGAGCTGATACGACGCCACAGCCCCCATCTGATTGCGAATCAGGGTACGTATCTCAAATTGAAGGACATCCGCGGATAAATGAAACCCATCTTTTAAGACAGTAAACCCAACAGGCACTTGCCCTTTGAGCTCATCTTTCACTCCAATGACGGCGCATTCCGCAACTGCAGGGTGTGTGGCAATAATTTCCTCCATAGCACCCGTTGACAAGCGATGTCCGGCCACATTGATCACATCATCGATACGGCCCATGATAAACACATAGCCATCTTCGTCGCGATACCCGCCATCGCCGGTGAGGTAATACCCTGGGAACGTGGATAAATAGGATTTTTCGAACCGCGCATGGTCCTTCCATAAACTAGGTAAACAACCGGGCGGAAGCGGGCGTTTCACACAAACATACCCTTCCGAATTGTGAGGTAAACTATCGCCAGCTTCATTCAAAATGTGAAGATCATAACCACAAATTGGCTTAGTGGCCGAGCCAGGCTTGACGGGGAGAGCCTCAATGCCCGTCATATTTCCCACCATTCCCCATCCTGACTCCGTTTGCCACCAATGGTCATAAATGGGCTTTTGGGTTACCTCTTGCAGCCAACTTAGGGTAGCAGGATCACAGCGTTCGCCCGCCACAAAAATAGAGGCTAGACCCGTGAGGTTGGCCTTTCCTATCCATTTTCCCTCGGGATCCTCCTTTCGAATCGCCCGAAAAGCCGTAGGGGCTGCAAAAAGAGTTTTAACCTTGTATTTTTCCACAATACGCCAAAATATCCCAGCATCGGGAGTCCGAACCGGTTTTCCTTCATACAAAAGGGTTGTTCCGCCTAACAAAAGTGGACCATAGACAATATAGGAATGTCCGACGACCCACCCTATATCCGATGCCGCCCAGAAAACATCTCCGGGCTGTTGGTCGTAGATCGCCCGCATTGAAAAATGCAATGCAACGGCATGGCCACCATTGTCACGAATAATCCCTTTGGGTTTTCCGGTAGTCCCAGATGTGTATAATATATAAAGCGGATCCGTAGCCAATACAGGCGTACAAGGTGCCGGACTGCCCAAATCCATCACCTCTTGCATCCAAAGGTCACGTCCCTCCCGACGAGTTGGGGCCACTTGAGGTCTTGGGGCTACGATCACAAAATTCGGTTGATGGGCTACTTCCTGAAGCGCAGCGTCTATAATGGGTTGATATGGAATGATTTTTTCGATCTCAATACCGCACGTTGCTGTAAAAATAACTTTAGGTTGAGCATCTTCGATTCGTAAGGACAATTCATGGGGAGCAAATCCACCAAAAACAACCGAATGAATTACTCCCAAACGCGCACAAGCCAACATGGCCATGACAGCCTCGGGGATCATGGGCATATAAACGATAGCGGTGTCACCCTTCTGCAAACCAAGCTCCACCAAGCCACCCGCCAGTAGAGCTACCTGATCGAGTAGTTCTTGGTAAGTAAACGTTTCCTCCATACCCGTGACGGGGGAGATATAATGCAAGGCGGCTTGATTTCCTCGACCTTGCTCTACATGATAATCCAACGCCATGTAACAGGTATTCATCTCCCCATCCACAAACCAACGATCCATCCCAAGCCCATCTTGGGACAATATCTCGGTTGGTTGACGAAACCAAGGCAAATGGCTTGCTTGCTCACCCCAAAAGGCCTCGGGATCCGAAATGCTGAATTGATACGTTTCTTGGTAGTTTGTTGTGAAGTTCATCTTGCGAAAGGTTCTTTGAAATATCAGATTAATTCTTGGTAAAGTAACAAAATACAACCGATATCTCACGTGATTCCACCCAAAAGCTTGGTAAATTACTAGAGATAGATTTGGTGATTTGCTAGAGGTCTATCTTTGTGTGTCAAATTGACGCAATATCACCTATATGTTACCCAAATGAGAAGATTCTTTTAAAAAACAGATGAAAGTACAGGTAAATTTTATGATTTTGTCAACTCTCAAAACTACCCCTCAGCCGGAAAATCCTTCTCTCTACTTTTGAGGAATCAACTGTTTAATCATGCAAAAATCATGTACTATCTGGCTGTTTAGCTGCCTTATTGGCCTAGCAGCACATGCCCAAATTCAAATTAAGGGGACAGTTCGGGACGGACAGACCCAAGAAACCCTTCCAGGGTGTTCGGTAACACTCCTCGGCACGACCCAAGGAACTGTAACAGCCGCTGACGGCACATTTCAATTGACCGTTCCCAGCACTCAATCTATTGTAGTTTTTGATTTTATTGGGTACACACGTCAAGAAAGAAAAGTACAATCGACCACAGCTTGGGATGTTGTCCTGGAGCCCTCAACAAATGACCTGAAGGAGCTTATCGTCGTAGGATATGGTAGCACGTCCTCCAAGGACATCACCGGCGCGGCTAAATCGATCAAGAGTAAGGATTTCAATCAAGGAATCATAAACTCACCGGAACAATTGCTGCAAGGAAAAGCAGCTGGGGTACACATCACCGCTTCGAGTGGAGAGCCGGGTGCCGCGTTGAATATTCAAGTCCGCGGACCAGGAGGGGTACGGACGGGTTCTACTCCTCTATTTGTGATTGATGGCTTAGCTCTTGATAACAGTTCGATCGGAGGAGCACTAAATCCCTTGACTTTTTTAAATCCTGAAGATATCGCCTCGATCGATGTATTGAAAGACGCCTCCGCAACCGCTATTTATGGCGCGCGAGGAGCCAACGGGGTGATTTTAATTACCACGAAAAAAGGCAAGTCTGGGACATCACAAGTCCAATTTTCATCTAGCCTAGGGGTTTCTCAGATTGCACGTCCTCTCCCATTGTTTACGGCCGATGAATTCCGCCAACAAATGGTAAACTTACAAGGCACGTTTGTGGATGATGGCGGTAATACCGACTGGCAACGTGAAATTACCCAAACCGCACTTACGCAAAACCACAACATGACCCTAAACGGTGGCACGGGTCGGTTCTCGTATTTTGGTTCTTTCGGCCTGCAACAACAGCAAGGAATTATCCGGAACAGTCAACTTGATCGCTACAATGGCCGCTTGAACATCACACAAAAAGCATGGGATGATAAATTAGTCATCGACGCTCAGCTCAGCGTCGGTCGAATCGATAACTATCGCCCCAACTTCGGCAGTGTTTTAGGGTCTGCACTCTCTGCCAATCCCACCTACCGACCGTATGACGATGACAACAATTTGAAGTTCTACCCGGACGGAAGTAATCCGCTGTTTACACTTCAAACACAAAAAGACGTCACGCAAACCCAGCGAATTGTAGCCAATATTTCTCCTTCTTTGACATTGGCCAAAGGACTGGTATATAAACTTAACGTTGGTCTTGATCAATCGCGTTCAGACCGGGATATTCAAACATTGCCAAGCCGTGACCCATTTTTAGAGGGTGGTTTGCAGACATTGTATAATACCAACGCAAACCGTCTGATTGAAAATTATATCACGTATTCAATGCAGACAGGCAAACACCAAGCTACTGCACTGGCGGGGCATTCGTATCAAAAAATTGATCTCCGGGGTAGATCTTATAGCATCAACCGCTTCCCCGTGAATGGTATTGAACCACTATACAATCCGGGTTTAGGTCAGGATTTAAGTTTACTAAACAACCGTCCGACTGGTTTTGCGGTGGTAAACGAACTTCAATCTTTCTTTACGCGTGTTAATTACGGATATCAGGATAAATACTTGGTTACAGCCACGGTTCGGGCAGATGGTTCTTCAAAATTTGGGGATAATAATAAGTATGGTATTTTCCCATCGTTTTCGGTGGGCTGGCGTATTTCGGATGAACCTTTCCTTCAAAATTCGCGCATCAATGAGTTAAAATTGCGCGCGGGCTATGGAATTACAGGAAACCAAGAAATCCCATCCAAAATCACACAAGCTCGATTTACCTCAGCCGTGACGGGATCCACCTCCTATCCATTGGATGCAACCAACACATTTCCAGCAGGTACTACCTTCACTCGCTTAGCGAATCCCAATATTCAATGGGAATCGTCATCTCAAATTGATATTGGATTGGATTATGGCTTCTGGAACAATGCCTTTTCGGGAAGTTTAGACGTATTTAGAAAAGTTTCACAGGATATATTGTTGGAAGTAATTCCGGCTGATCCAGTTCAACCCGCAGGTACATTCTGGACGAATGTTGAAAACATGTCGATTATTAACCAAGGAATTGAGTGGGAAGGTTTATACCGAGGCGGGAAAGGAGGAAAACGTTGGGAATTAGGCGCCAATGTCACCTACATCCACAATGTAGTTCGTAATTCTCCGTACACCGTTATTCCGACGGGCTCTGCTTCGGGCTCTGGACTTACTTCAGCGACCATCAACGGGTATTTGTCAAATCAACCCATCGGAACGTTTTTCCTTCGGGAATTTATCGGCTTTGATGACAATGGTTTAAGCTTATACCGTGATACAAATGGAGACGGCGTTGTTACTGACAATGACCGCATTGCGGCGGGATCCGCTCTACCCAAAGTTTTGTACAATTTATTTGGAAACTGGTCTTATAAGAATTTTGATTTCTCATGGCAATTTAATGGCGTTTGGGGGAATAAAATTTATGACAATACGGCCAATGCTTTGTTCTACAAGCTGCGTCTGTCGAAAGGCGTCAATACCACAGCAGAAGCGGTAGAGTTTCCTGAAGAATCCATCAATAATGCGGCGCCTGTTAGTACTCGATTCTTAAAATCGGGTGCGTATTTCCGGTTGAATAATATCCAAGTAGGGTATCAAATCCCTACCAAGGCGTTGGGATTACAAAAATATATTTCTCAAATCCGAGTACACGCCACCGGACAAAATCTGTTTGTTATCACACCTTACAATGGATTTGATCCTGATGTAAATACAGAACGGAATGTCAATGGCATTTCATCCTATGGTATCGATTACCTCACCTATCCAAAAGCACGGACGTTTGTTGCAGGCATTCAATTCGGTTTCTAAATCTTTTGTCTTATGAAAAAAATAATATCCATTGTATTCCTTGCAGGTAGTATTGCTGCCTGTACAAATTTGGAGGAAAAGGTATTGGATGAAACATTTCAATCCAATGTCAGCGAACAAGGTATTGCGCCAGGTTTGATTGCACCTGTGTATGCCTTACTTCCCACTATTTACCAACATACCACTTATTTTGCCTTACAAGAAATCTCTACTGACGAGGCGATTTTACCTTACCGCGGGGGAACGGATTGGGGCGATAATGGAATTTATTTGGAGCTACACCGCCATACCTATAACAGCACGACGGCCAATGTCCGCAATACCTGGAATCCACTCGTGCAATCACTTTCTCGGTGTGTTACGGCGATTCAACAATTACCTTCTACAAACGACCCACAGACGCCTGTGTATCTCGCAGAGGCGATTGGTATGAAAGCTTTTTACAACCTGATGTTGCTCGATTTATTTGGTTTGGTGTTCAAAAAAGATGATCCAGGAAAAACTTCAGAGATTCTTCGTGGGACCGCCGCTGTCGACTATTTAATTTCAGAATTTCAAAAAGCAGAGGTAAACCTGCCTGCCCGCGCGATAACACAGGGACGTCTCAGTAAACCAGCGGTTTGGGGATTATTAGCCCGACTTTATTTGAATGCACCCGTGTATCGGGATCGGTATGCCCCAACGTTTACCTTTTCAGAGGCGGACATGAACCAGGTCATATCCTATTGTGATCGTATTTTGGCCACTGGACAGTATAGTCTTTCCCCTGATTATTTCTCTATCTTCGGAGATGATAATCACACCAATCCGGAGATCATCTTGGCTATTGATCAGCGCGCCGAACTCAACGGCCACAATCGCTTAGCTTATTTTTCTCTTTCTGGCGATCAGTTTCCACTCCCTGCATTTCCTGGGGCAAACGGTACAGACGGGCCTGCAATGACCTCCGATTTTTACCGCACCTGGACCCAAGCTTACGGTACACAAGACCCCTCAGTGGATCCGCGATTTGGCGAACGGAACATCCCTGTCCCAAAACAGCAGGCTGATACGTGTATCGCAGATGTCAGCTTCAAATTTGACCGAGGAATCTTGAGAGGCCAACAATGGGGCTTGATCCGCGTGAATGGTGCGTTCGTTCGCTGCGCCGATGGTCGCCTACGTGTAGGGAAACTGACAAACTTAACCCGAAATAGAGCCGATAGAACGGTTGCTTTCACAGAAAATATTGATTTCACCCCCGAAGGAAGCGATTATTCAACAGGGTACCGAGTACTCAAATATGAATTTAGCCGCAACTCCAATACGGGCCGAAATCGCGGGGAGCATAACATCGTGCTTTTACGTTTGGCAGATATACACCTAATGAAAGCAGAAGCATTGGCACGGAAAAATCAGTTGAATGAGGCCCTAGCTGAGGTCAATCGGGTACGGGCAAGCCGTACCGCCAAAGGAACCCCTCCTCCGGCATTATCCTCGCTCACCTTGGATTTACTGTACCGTGAACGTGGTTTTGAACTGTATTGGGAAATGTACCGCCGAACCGATATGATCCGGTTTGGGAAATACGAAAGCAGTTGGACAGAAAAAACAAGCACTGACCGCAATAAACGTATTTACCCCATTCCGCAGACGGCCATTGATGGAGCGTCAAACCTACCTGGATATCTTACGCAGAACCCAGGATATTAAGTCTTTAATTTTTGGAAAGTTATAGGTCTAACCCATCTGGTTAGACCTATTTTCTTTTATAAAACAAAGAGCACATGGAAATGAAGTGAAGACAAAAAACGATCAATCTTTCTTGATCAGCATCTTAATTTTATGAAAAATTTCACTGTTGGAATAAACCCCTCCAAATAACTCTGCACCTGTACCATAGGCAAAAACAGGCACCCAAGACCCACTATGGTCATGAGTGGAGAAATGACCTTCAACTTCACCGCGCGCTTGATTTCCTCCCAAAATAGTCAACCCACCTGTTTCATGATCAGCGGTCACCACAAGCAATGTACCGGGATTTTCATCCACAAATGCCAAAGCTCGCCCAACACCTTGATCAAAATCAGCCATTTCCGCTACGATGTAGGGTAAATCATTCGCATGTCCACCATAATCGATCTGGGCGCCTTCCACTACAAGGAAAAAAGAATGAGGAGTAAGAACCTGAAAACAAGTATCCAACCAATTTCTCAAGGGAATACGACCATTTACGTTAGAAAGTCCAAGAGAATCTTGAACAAAAAAGCTGGGCAGTGAGGTCAGCGAAAAATGAAACCCCATCGCTTGAAGTGAATCAACTAAATGCAAACGTTTTACTCGATCTTCTCCTGAACCGATCAGCAAATCTGTAGAATTTTTCAAAAAATCCGATGCAATTGCATCCTGAAAACTACGGTCAGGCTGACTGGCATAAAAAGCAGCAGGGGTGGCGTCTGTCCAATCCCCCAAGGTCAGAATTCCTGTTTTCCACTTTTTACTTTTAGCAATTTCAGTTAATCGTTCTGTTGCGGGTTTTCCGTCAATCCATCCTATAGCTCGATTGTTGGCTTTTTTTCCACTTGCCATAGCCGTTGCACCCGCCGCAGAATCGGTTACTTCTGAGTCTGCCGCCCGCGTATTGGACAGTCCAACAATGGGCATATTCGCCAGATGACTGTTTCCCTGATTAGCCAAATGAAGCGCTGAGATTTGGGCTAATCCCATTCCATCCCCAATCATCAAAATAACACGCGTCAATGGAGCGGATTGTATATTCCCTTTTGGTTGATACACAGGATAGGCTTGACCAATCTGTCCCTTCGACTTTGGGCGATCGGCCAAATATTTTTTCACCTCCTCAACACGATCTGTATTGAGGAAATCAACCCCTAAGTCACTTAAATACATCCACGATGTAATATCATCCGGTATAGCCCAAAATCGAATGGGACGTTGTTTTTGATGTACATCCCGGATCACCTTTTCCAAAGTAGCGCATTCCCTTTCTGTCGGAATCCCTTTTCCATTCCAGCGAACATACCGACCAAAATAATCCGAAACCATGGCTATCCGATCCCATGACTCACGGGAATACTCTTTTTGGGGTCGTCCATCAAAAAAAATATAGGCGGGTAAGTTGGACCAGAGCGATGGATCCGGCATAGCTCCACTGAAAACGAGTTGTACTGGCCCTTGGGGGTACAACACATGAGCATTTTGTTCGAACCATGGTTTTTGTAATGGCCAAACCCTTGACCATGTACTTTTCAAATCAATCACCAGTTGAAAAGGCCGTATTTTATTTTGAGCGGCGAGTTGCTGAATAGGGTTACCATACAACTCAAGCCAAGTTCGAGTAAAAGCAGTGGAGTCATGGGCAACCCAAACTTGACCATTCGTTGCCCAAACATCAACCTCTATCGAACCTGCTCCTGCATGGTAGGCTTGCCAAAACGGAATGGGTTGTTCATAATCGTTATGCGCATGTATAACCTGCGCCCAACTCAGACTGGACAAGAAACAAAGTACTATACTAATCAATCGCATTGCATGTATTTTTTCCAAAAATAGTCTTTAGGTATTACCTAGTTGTTAACACACCCATGGACTACACCAAATTTTACCCAATATAATTTCACGTTTTTTCACTAAATTCGAATCCCCAAATCAAATGGTCCATTCGCATGATTCCCCCAGAAACCGTTCAGCAAATCATTCAAACCGCTGATGTAGTGGATGTAATTGGGGAATATGTTGCCCTGAAAAAACGAGGGGCGAATATGATTGCCTGCTGTCCATTTCACCACGAAAAGACACCTTCTTTTTCGGTTTCTCCTACCAAACAAATTTATAAATGCTTTGGCTGTGGAAAAGCAGGGGATGCTGTTCGGTTTGTCATGGATATCGAGGGTGTTTCTTACCCGGAGGCTCTACGCTGGTTGGCCAAAAAATACAGCATCACCATTGAAGAAAAAGCATATACAGACGAGCAGTTACTTGCCCAAAACGAACGAGAAAGCGTTTTCTTGGTCTTGGCTTTTGCGCGTGACTTTTTTGCCAAACAATTGTGGGAAACCGAGGAAGGAAAAAGTATCGGCCTCTCCTATTTTAAAGAACGAGGATTTTCACATCCCACCATACAAACGTTCGAATTAGGCTATAGCCCAGATGCAGGAGATGCACTCACACAAGAAGCTTTAGCAAAAGGCTATTCTCTCGATATTTTGGAAAAAGCAGGTTTAACCTTGATCAAGGAGGGCCGAAAGCCTCTCGATCGGTTTCGCGGCCGGGTTATTTTCCCTATCCACCAAGTAGCGGGTCGCCCGATTGCTTTTGGTGCCCGAATACTAAAAAAAGATCCTCAAGCTCCAAAATACCTCAATTCACCTGAAACACCAGTCTATCACAAAAGCCAAGTTTTATATGGCATCTATCAAGCTAAAAATGCCATCCGTCAACAGGATGTCTGTTTTTTAGTCGAAGGATATACCGATGTCGTGGCACTGCACCAAGGGGGTATTGAAAACGTAGTGGCCTCCTCTGGGACGTCCTTGACGCGGGAACAAATTCAACTCATCCGGCGATTCACCCCACACATTACCGTACTCTACGATGGGGATGCTGCGGGTATCCGAGCTTCACTGCGCGGTATCGACCTCATATTGGAAGAGGGAATGCACGTTCGGGCTGTGACCTTTCCTGAAGGGGAAGATCCTGATTCCTTCATTCAACGGGTAGGATCGACAGGCTTTCAAACCTACATCAAGAATAATCAGAAGGACTTTATTCGATTTAAAACGGAATTGTCGCTTGAAACGATTGGCCAAGATCCGTTTCAACGTGCCGCGTTAATCACAGACCTTGTTCAAACCATTCAAAAAATTCCGGATGCGATCCAGCGAGCGGTTTATACCCAAGAAGTAGCTCAACTTTTGGCAATCGACGAGCAAGTGTTGATCTCGGAAGGGAATAGGCAATTTCAAAAACAAATTGAAAAACCCAACCGACCAATCCCACCAACGGTTTCCCCGATAGCACCACCTCCTGTCCCTGTAGAACCCCAACTACAGGAACGTCAAGAAACACCATTGAGTATCCACGAAGGCGAATGTATACGCTGGCTGGTTGGGTATGGTGGGTATGTCATTGAGCGGAATATTTCCGAGAATATTGAATTTACCTTAGCCGATTATTATTTTCAAGAATTGCGGGGCATGCAATTTAAAACGCCTATTTATCAACATATTCTCCAATTGATTCAAAAAGAATACGAACAAGGGCGAATCCTCCCCAGCCAATTTTTCACCTCACATCCAGATCCTACTATCCAACAACTTGCCGTCCATTGGGCAGCAAGCCCTCATGAACTTTCCGAAGGATGGAAACAAAACGATATCCACGTTCCAACCATTGAAGAAAAACTAGCCGATTTGGCCTACCTCAATATCCTACGCTTGAAGAAAGCGCGGTATGAATCTGACTTTGTCGTCTTGGGAGATGCGCTACAAGAGAATAAAACTGACGATGAAGTGGATAAAATTCTACATCAAATGAAGAATCTAAAGGAGATCATTAAAAAAATTGCTGATTTGCTCGGCACGGTGGTCCAACACTAAGCCCACGCGCTTTCTAAAAATTGAATCCAATTCTCCCCCCAAATACCCTGAACATCTGACCTAGAATACCCCTTTTCCTTCAGTAGATCAGCAAATTTAGGTAAATCACGGTACTGTTGGATTTCGATCGGGGTTTGTTCTGTGCCGAAACCTCCATCCAAATCGGTACCTAAACCGACTTGCCGGGCATGACCCGCCAGCTGACAAATATGATCCAAGTGTTCGGCTACATGACGTAAAGACACACCTGTCGATGCTGGCGTACTTACACCTCGCTCCCAACCGGGAACAATCATCCACGCATCAAGCGCCAAACCGATCACGGCACCCCGATCAAGCAATGCCCGAATCATTTCATCACTCAACTGGCGGTTGTGAGGTGTCAAGGATCGACATAGGTGGTGACTTGCCCAGAGCGGACCCTGGTAAAGATCAAGTGCGGTCCAGAAGCATTGATCACTCAAATGGGTAACATCCAAAATAATCCCGAGCTCACCCATTTTTTTCAAAAGTTCAAGACCACGTGCCGGCATAGGTCCCTCCGAATCTGTTCCAAAAGCGTACCGTCCTGGTCCGTAATGCGCTGGTCCTAGGGCACGTAAGCCATACGCATAGGCCATCTCTAAATGCCCCAGATCAACAATTGAGTCAGCACCCTCTAAGCTTAGAATATACCCTAGTGAATGGCTATCCTCTTGCTCCCAAAAGGATTTCAAAGAAGGCCAGTCACGAAGTTGAGTTAAAAATCCGGCCTTTTCCATTTCTTCGTACCAAGCCCGTTGCCCTTGCGTTTGGGCCCAGGCTTGCGCTGGCGAATGCCAACCTGGAAGCACATTGTCTTTTTCCACAAAACGTGCAATTTGCGTTGCTATACATACCCGCGCACCGGCTTGTTTCATTTCGTCAAAACTAATCACCCCCCGGCCTCGATCAGGTTTGTCATGAAGATTACGTTCACGCACACGGATGTTGTCTAGTGAATCCGTATAATCTCGATTCCATTCCAAGGCATTCATGGCCAAGTCAAGATGAGCATCAAATAATTTCATTCGTCAAATCGTCAGTTTTCGTTTTCGACCTTCAATCGCCCACGTTTCGACCCACTGGTGGTTGCGAATCAAATAGGCTTCATCATACAAATTCACCGTCGGACAAATATGGAAAGGTAATCCATACAACACATCCCCAATTTGGTAGGCACGGTCGTCTTCTACCGTCAAAACTCCATGTTCTTCTGATTGAGACTTCCAATCGTAGGCTGTTGGGGCATTCAACCACGTCATTCGGTGCGTAATCGGATTTTCGGAGGCCATAGCTTTGTGCCCGGCATCCAAGGTAACAATCCCCGGGGCTGGCTTGGAAATGACCCGAGAAATCACCAAAGCAGCTGGTAGAAAGCCCTGTTCAGGCAAAGAATCACCATAGCCACTATCCCAAAATACCCCTGTCCCTGGGCTACAGTACCGCTCTTCTCGCTGAGCATGCACCGGAAAAGCGGGTGTGCCACCTGCAATTACGCGGTAATGCGTAAGTTGATTTGCAGCTAAAAATTCATAGAATGGAGCCAGACCTGCCTCAATTCGATTGGTCCGTTCCTGTACATCCGACTGCCGAAGATGTCCGTCATACACATGGAAACCTACGAGTTGAAGTCTAGCCTGGGCTTGAATTTTTTCCACTAAGGTAAGGAGCTCTGCGTTCACTGGGTGTCCAGATCGATCCATTCCCACATTGACGTCCAAGTACAACCCAATGGAAAGTTGATTTTTATCCGCTAACATAGCCCAACCTTCAATTTCTGAACTTATATCCAAAAGAGTTGACCAAGCCACGTGTGGAAATTGGTTCATGAGGGCTACAAAACGATGCTTTTTAGGCCCTACCAAGGCGTGCGCAACCAAGATTTCGGGTATACCTTCCCGAGCTGCCAACTCCGCTTCGGCTATCGTGGCGCATTTCACACGGCGAATACCTCGGCTAAGGAATCGACGCAATACCTCGGCCATTTTATGTGTTTTCATATGCGGGAAAAGACGTTCCACCCCCCCGGCAGTTTGGATCATCCAATCCAGGTTTTGGTCTAAACGGTCTTCAAAAACCAATAAACTAGGGGAATCAAGTAACTCAATATTCGCTACTTCAAACCATTTGAATGAATCAATAGCCATAAGTCGATCTGAAACGAGTGTATTGCTCGGCTGTTAAAATTTTTTGGATTTCACCGGAATATAATTGATCCGTAGAGGGAATTTTGTCCGTTTCATTCGCTGCACGAAGCTTACGGACGGTCCGAATATGGACCACAGTAGCGAGGTACACACGATCCGATTGTTCTTCATTCAAACTTAAATCGGACTTCATTTGCTCAGTCCTTTGCCGTGCTTCCACTTCCGCAGAGGTGGCTTGAGACGTTTGTGGAATCGAAGATCCCGGTACACAGGCGAAACTACCGATGTACAGTACCCAAAGCAGCAGTATTTTTTTCATCGGATGGATTGGATGTTGAGGGTTGCCAAGCTTGATCTACAATAATTTTATCCACGATAAACAAGGGGCGATTTTTCGTTTGGAAAAAAATCCGAAGTATATATTCCCCCAAAACACCTAGGGCAATCAGCTGAACGCCGCCAAACAAAATAATCACAAATAATAAAGCCGTAAAGCCTTCGATCACCGTTGAAAAGAAGAATTTCTTGATGACAACGAGTATGAAGTACATAAATGAGATAGCGACTGCGCCTAAACCCAATTGCGTAACAAACTTGATTGGGAACTCGCTAAAATTAAAAATTCCGTTGTAAGCTAATCGAAACAACATACTCAACGAGTATTTAGAATTACCCGCCGATCGCTCATTCCGCTCATACCGTACGCCACGCTGCTTAAAGCCCACCCAAGATCGCATTCCACGAATATAGCGACTTTCTTCGGGCATTTGATTCAAAATATTGACTACTTTTCGCGACATCAAGCAAAAGTCACCGGAATCCAACGGTAGGTCAATATACGAGATTTTTCGAATTAATCGATAAAACAAAAAATAAGCCGTCCGCTTCCACCAAGATTCTTTCCGCTTTTCCCGCACAGCATACACGATATCATACCCGTCCTGAAAATGCTGGTAAAATTCGGGCAATAATTCGGGTGGATCTTGTAAATCTCCATCAATCACCATCACGGCCTCGGTTCCTCGTGCATGCGCCAACCCCGCAGTGAGAGCCAGTTGATGCCCGTGGTTCCGTGAGAGGAAAATACATTGATACCGCGCATCAGACAAGGCCAAGGCTTGCATTAACTCGGGGGTTCGATCCCGAGAACCATCGTTGACCAGCAGCACCTCGATTGGCCATGGGGAGGTATCCATCACCTGGTTCAGTCGCTGAATGAGGTGAGGGAACGAATCTTCCTCGTTGTAGAGAGGGGCAACAATTGAAATTTGAGGCGTTTTCAAGCTTAGAATGTAATGTTTACAGAATGGGATGAATGAATAGGTGTAAAATTATTAGATTTCTGATAGAGAAAACTGACTTGGTACTGATCTTTTTCAAAAAATAATGGGGGAATAATGAGTTGGTACCGGGGGTCTTGTTGCGGCAATCCCCAACGTCCCTGCCGCCAAATGCGCTCCATAGGTAAGATGTACCGCTCTTCTCCCCGACTAAAAACCACAAAAATAGCCTCGGCCGCTTGTATGGGCTCATGCTGCAGAATAGGCCCGTCTTGACTAAACATAAGATCTTGTTTCGCAGGTTGCATGGGCAGCCGCTGTACTAAAAGCTCAGGAAAATACGTTGGGTAGGTAAACCGGTCTATCGCCTGCAACCCCTCCATTTTTTCTTGAATATAAGGCATCAGAAAGGAGCCGCGCTGCGCTGCTAAACCGATTCCTTGATGTTGTTGATTGTAGCCTGCTGCTAAAAGTGAGCGTTGACGATGCTTAATTTCAGGCCAACTAATCACATAGGACAAAACCCAAAAAACAATGCCTAATCCCAACAGAACGGGCATATGAGAAGAACGGTGAAGCAACGACTGAATCCACACATGCCAAAGAACTGCACTCCCTAAGAAGAAAGCCGAATAAATGCGGTAATTCCCCACCAGCATAACCTCATACCCAAATTGAGCCCGCAAAACCCCAATCAATAGACCATTTCCAAGTAGAAACAACAAAACACCAAGAAGAGCCCACAAACCTGTGCTGAACTTCGAGGGAGAAACATGGATGAACAAACGCCAGCCATTCCAAAGAACCCAACCCAAAAACACAAACCCCCATACTCCAGCAATCAAACTTCGTGTTTCTAAAGAAACGTATTTAAACCAATCCCCATTATTCCCTAAAAAAACAAAAAAGCTAGACATACTCCGTACTGGATTTGCCTTAAAATAGGCAAAGGCATTCGAATTAGCTGTCGTGTCAAAACCATAAAAATAGGCCCATATTCCAAAAATACCCACAAAAAGCCAAGCAACTAGCTCCCGCCATTTGCCCTGAAAGCCCAATAAAAAAATCCCCGCCGCCCAAAACAACATACCATTGGACATCGTAAAGATGGTCAAAACCATAAGTGGCAAGGCCCATAACCACCGCTTCGGTTGAACTAAAAACCATACGGTTAAAACACCCATAAACAAAACCCCAATGTGCTGCCAACCCGTGATGGCCCAATTACTAGAAAGGTGGTATTGAGGTGTCAAGACAAATAACGACCACAACAATGTCCAAGCGTGATGTCGATGAAACCGATGGAATAAAGCCACTAGCCCAAATAAGACGAGATTTTGGAGCCAAATAAGATACCGAAAATCCATCTCCCCCATGAGATAGGTTAGACCAATGCTCACCGTTTTCCCCAACCACATGCGGTGTTCATTATTCGGTGCAATCAACTCGGCTAACTTAGCTCCCCACGAGGGGGCTTCATGAAAAATCAAAAAGGCATCAACAAAAGCATCAATATCGTCAAACCAAGGAACATTGACAGCGGCCGTGACGATATACAATCCATAAGCACCCAAAACAACCCCAAAAAAGAACTTGTGAGATCTCATCTCCAACATACTGACTCGAATTAATCTGGGCAAAGATACCCATTTTCGAGTAATTTACTTGATCCACCGAGGGATACACCACCCTTGTCTATCGTCTAGGATAAAATGAATCACATGATGGTGAAAATGACTGGGTTTTCCACACTGTATATTAGTATAAACCGTTATAGATCTTCACTTACCTAATTTCACCTGCTTCTATAGTTTTTAAGCCTTTTTCACTGAATCGCTTTACCCCTTCGCCCAATTGGGCAAATCGAGGATCTTGGGTAAGGCCCGCTTGATACCGTGCAAATATTTGCTGCATCACCACGGCATTTTTAAATAATCCAAAAACGTAGAAAAAGGGCAAATGGGAAATATCTCGCCCAGAGCGCTCGGCGTATCGGTGAGCAAATTCGACACGGGTAAGATTACCCGGAAGCCAAGTCATGTTGAAATGTTTTTCAAACGCACTATCACCAGCCTCCGCCCAATACGAAAGGGCCACACCCACATCCACTAACGGATCCCCAATGGTGGCCATCTCCCAATCGAGCAGGGCTCTCACCTGATCTTCATCACTAAACACGACATTATCAAACTTGAAATCGTTATGTAATAATACAGGCGCTTGAGCAGGTGGGATATGTTCTTGTAACCAAGTCGATAAAATCTGCATGGCCTCTATGTTTTCCGTTTGTGCCGCTGCATACCGCCGGGTCCACCCCTCCACTTGCCTCGCCACAAAGCCCGATGGCTTTCCCAACGTAATCAATCCCGAAGAGGTTAAATCCAACTGATGCAAAGTAACTAACGTATCACACAAACGCTCCGAAAGCACCCGCATGCGCTCAGGGGGTATATTCATGAGTTGTCCACCTCGGTAAATCGTGCCTTCAACCCGGCGCATCACATAAAATGGGCTACCCAGCACGTGAATGTCTTCGCATACATGCAAAGGAGTAGGTATGAACTCAAAATTAGCCGTTTGCAATCGATGCAAAATGCCAAATTCGCGCACCATATCGTGTCCACCTTTGATTTTTTCAGCTCCCTTAGGTCCCTTTCGTAATACAAGTGGCCCTTGATCGGTTTCTAACTGGTAGGTCAGATTAGAGTATCCCCCGGCAAATTGCTTCTGAGCCAAAATAGGCGTGGTGATGATTCCGTGGTTGATTAAATATAGGGAAAGTTCAGGCAGGGGTAGTTCCTCCCCTGATCGAACCGATTTAGGCTGATTCATGACGGAATGATTTTAAAATAGACTTAGCCAATGATGCCTGATGTACTTCATCGGCTCCATCGTATATCCGGGCAGCGCGCTCATGTGCGTACCAATACGATAAAACACAGTCGCTTGTGAGTCCCAAAGCCCCATGCACCTGAATCGCCCGATCCACTACATTCAACATCATTTGGGCGGTATGGAACTTGATGGCTGAAATTTCATGACGAGCAGCTTTCACGCCGTATTGATCAATGCGATGGGCTGTATCCAAAACATACAATCGCGCAGAATCCAGTTCAGCTCGACTTTTGGCAATGTAAGATTGTATGATTTGCATATCAGCTAACGTTTGGCCCGTCCGAACCTCGCGTTGAACGGCGTACCGACACATCATATCCAAACTTCTTTCCGCAATGCCGATAAACCGCATGCAGTGGTGGATGCGACCGGGGCCCAGACGCTTTTGTGCCAAAGCAAAACCCGACCCCGCTACCCCCAAAAGATTTTCTCGGGGAATACGCACCTGATCGTAAGTGACTTCGGCATGACTCGCCCAACCATCTCCTGCATGACCCATGATGGGAATATTACGAACCAATGTAAAGCCAGGTGTGTCGAGGGGGACTAAAAATTGACTCGCACGTTGGTGTGGGGCAGCGTCTGGGTCTGTAACAGCCATCACCACAGCGAAAGCAGCGCCATCAGCAGAGGATGTGAACCATTTATGACCATTAATGACCCATTCATCTCCTTCCAATGTAGCGGTTGTTCCCATTTCCACTGGATTAGAGCCCGCGAAAGCTGGCTCTGTCATCGAAAAACACGAACGTATCTTCCCTTCCACCAAGGGCATTAAATAGGTCTCCCGCACTAAATCTGTGGCATGATGATTTAACAACTCCATATTCCCAATATCAGGTGCTTGGGTATTGAACACATACTGACCAAAAGGTGAGTGGGCCAAAACCGCTGAAATTTGACCAAATTCACACAACGTGAGGCCATGCCCTCCCAACGACGTCGGTAAGGCTAGTCCCCACCACCCTCGTCGTTTGACCTCCTCGCGCAGGGCATCTAGTGTGGGTTGAAGTGCTCGAAAAGAGCCGTACAAAGCCTCATGTGTCTCTAAAGGATACAGATGCGTTTGCACAAAAGTTTGAATATCCGGCAGCAAAGTAGCCAGACGAGGGGTAGAAAAAATGGATGACATGGTTTTTAGTCGGTTGATCCTTCAAGTTGGGTAAAAATCACCAACTCTGCAACCAATCTCGAACCAAATGTCCTCCCAAAGGGATCCAATCCGAGGTATGGGCAATAATCCAAGGTGAAATTTGAAGTACAATCGGATAAACAATAGCCTCGTGTGTGTAGGCCTCTGGAAATAAAATCCCCAGAGTCTGCAACAACCAACATACGGTACTCAAGCCAAAAAGCCAGGTAAATCCGCCAACTAACCCACCTGCCCATGAGTCTAAAGTGCCCAAAAGGGTATACCGAATCGAAGACCGAAGAAACCGCCCTAATTGGTTGATCAAATAAAGTGTAGGAAAAAAGATAACCGCAAAACTAAGGTAAGGCAAAAATCGACGCGTGAGCCGCTCACCAAGGTAAGGGGCTAACGTGTCGAGACCTAAATTTAGGAAAGAAAAACCAATCGCCATGGCACCGATAAAAGCCAGAATACCTACTAACTCAATCAATAAGCCCTGCTGATACCCCCGAACCATACCGTAGACTACTGGAATAAGTAAAAGCAAATCGAGGGTATTCATGAATTAGTTTCCTGATAAAATCGCTTTAACCATGGAAGAAATCGCTTTTCCCTCCGCTTTTCCAGCTAAAGTTTTCGTAGCTACACCCATTACCTTGCCCATATCACCGGGGCCGCTGGCTCCTACCTCCGCCACAATGGACACAATTGAAGCACGCAACGCATCCTCTGACATCGGTTGGGGTAGATACGCTTCAATGACGTGAATTTCAGCCTCTTCTTTGGCTAGCAAATCTTCTCTATGCTGAGCTTTGTAAATCTCAGCCGCATCTTTTCTCTGTTTTACCGCTTTTTGAAGGATCCGTAACTCTTCCTCAGGTTGCAATGTTCCACTGCCTCCTGCTTTAGTTTCTTCCAAAAGAATCAATTTTTTAATATCCCGTAACGCAAGCAAACGTACCTGATCTCGCGCTAACATCGCCGACTTGATATCAGCATCTATCGTGGCTTTTAATGACATAATGTGTTTTTTGGCAAATATACGACAAACTCAAGATTTCTGCGTCCGGTCTTTTCCTTGTGCATGAAGTACCCCCAAATTAGGGCTTTTCCCAAACATCATTTTTTTAAACAAAGGAGGTAACATAGGCAACTGGTTTACCCAACTAATTTAGGGGAAATTTATCGATTTCCTACTCAAAATACACCCCTATACCCTAACTTTGTCGCATAAACTACCTTTGATTGGACGAAAATGACCAAGCTTTCTGTCAACATTAATAAAGTGGCGACTTTACGTAATTCGAGAGGGGGAAATCGACCCAACGTGGTCCAAGTCGCACAAGATGCCGAACGATTCGGTGCACAAGGTATTACCGTTCATCCAAGACCTGACGAACGGCATATTCGGTATCAAGATGTCTTCGATCTAAAGAACGTTATCACCACAGAATTCAATATCGAAGGAAATCCATCCGAAACTAAATTTATCGATCTAGTCTTAGCCAATCAACCGACACAGGTAACACTGGTACCGGACGCACTCACCAACATCACGTCAAATGCTGGCTGGGATACCCGAAAGTACCAAAAGGAATTGTGCCAATGGGTACAACTCTTCCAAGCCGAAGGTATCCGGGTGTCCATTTTTGTAGATCCAATTGTCGAGATGATGCAAGGAGCCGCCGATACAGGCACCGATCGGATCGAGCTTTATACCGAACAGTTCGCCCATGACTTCCCGCATGATCCCGCAAAAGCCATTGCCTCCTACCAAGAAGCCGCACTTGTCGCTACGGAATTGGGGCTTGGCATTAACGCTGGGCATGATCTAGACCTGCATAATTTAGCCTATTTCTACCAAAACATTCCAGGTCTATTGGAGGTTTCCATTGGACATGCTCTCATTAGCGACGCTTTGTATTGGGGGCTAGAAAATACCATTCAACTGTATCGTAGTGCCCTTGTGCAACCCCACTGATATGTCGGCAAATCCTACCAACCCCGCGCAAGAATACATTGAAGTCTGGGGCGCGCGTGAACACAACCTGAAAAATATTGATGTTCAAATTCCCCGAAATCAATTAGTCGTTATCACCGGAATAAGTGGTAGCGGAAAATCCTCGCTCGCCTTCGATACCATTTATGCCGAGGGCCAACGTCGGTATATGGAGAGTTTTTCTGCCTATGCCCGTAGTTTCATTGGGAATATGGAAAGACCTGATGTCGACAAAATCAACGGTCTGTCTCCCGTGATTAGCATCGAACAAAAAACAACGTCTAAGAACCCCCGATCGACTGTCGGCACGACAACCGAAATCTATGACTTCCTCCGCCTACTTTTTGCTCGGGCTGGAATAGCGCACAGTTACCTGACAGGAAAACCGATGATCAGGCAAACGCAAGATCAAATCATCGACTTCTTATTCCAACACTATGAAGGCCAAATTCTAACCATCCTCGCACCTGTTGTCAAAGGACGGAAGGGCCACTACCGTGAACTGTTTGAATCAATCGCAAAAATGGGCTACACGAAAGTCCGAGTGGATGGGGAAATTCAAGAAATCGTGCCCAAAATGCAAGTGGATCGCTATAAGATCCACGATATTGAAATCGTGATTGACCGTTTAATCCCTAAGGCAGAGGACCGATTCAGGGTAAGCCAATCCGTAGGTACTGCACTCAAAGTGGGTAAAGGATCGCTGGTACTCGTCGATCAAAAGGAGTCTGTTCATTATCTATCCCAAAACTTAACCGATCCCGAATCAGGAATCAGCTACGAAGAACCCTCCCCAAATTCATTTTCCTTTAATTCGCCTTACGGAGCCTGCCCCACCTGCAATGGTTTGGGCCATGTGGAGGAAATCACCGAAGAATCCATCATTCCCGACAAACAGCTCTCCATCAGCCGAGGGGGAATCGCTCCGCTTGGGGAATACCGCGACCTCTGGATCTTCAAACAAATTGAAATTATACTGAAACGGTATAAAGCAAATATCAGTACGCCGCTCGAAAAATTACCCCAAGAGGCCATCAAAACCATTTTGTATGGATCGGATGAACCCGTTGCCGTCCCCTCAAAAAAATATCCCGGTAGCGACTGGAATACCACGTTTGAAGGGGTTATCCATTTCCTAAAAAGACAACAAGAATCAGACAACGAGAAAATTCAAGAATGGCTCAAAGATTTCCTCCAAATCAAAACCTGTCCCAACTGCCAAGGACAACGCCTGAAAAAGGAATCGCTGCATTTTCTCATTGATTATAAAAATATCGCGGATCTCGCGCACATGGACATCCGTGAACTCAGCGCGTGGTTCACCGATTTAGAACCTCGCCTTACGGATCGCCAAAACAAAATTGCCGCTGAAATACTAAAGGAAATCCGAAAACGCATTGGCTTTTTGGTCGGCATTGGGCTTGATTATTTAACCTTAAACCGACCGCTACGAACACTCTCCGGAGGTGAAGCCCAACGTATTCGCCTCGCCACCCAAATTGGTACTCAACTTGTGGGTGTCTTGTATATCATGGATGAACCCAGTATCGGACTTCATCAACGTGACAATGTCAAGCTTATTCAAGCGCTGCAAGATTTGCGCGACTTAGGCAATACTGTCCTGGTCGTAGAACACGATAAAGACATGATGCTGGCCGCAGATTATATTCTGGATATCGGCCCGGGTGCAGGTCGATTTGGAGGAAAAGTCGTCAATCACGGAACACCCGCTCAGTTCCTAGCGCAAGGTGGAACAACCGCCGAATACTTGAGTGGACGTCTTCAGATTCAAGCGCCAAGCATACGACGCACGGGCAATGGCCACTGGTTAAATATATTGGGCGCCTCTGGCCATAACTTGAAAAAAGTGGACCTTAAACTCCCACTCGGAAAGATGATTAGCGTCACTGGGGTATCAGGTTCTGGAAAGTCGTCCCTGATCCACGAAACGCTATTCCCCATCCTGAACCACCACTTCTATCGGTCCAAAAAAGAACCGCTAGCCTACAAGAAAATTGAAGGACTAGAACACCTGGATAAAGTCATTGAAGTAGATCAAACACCCATCGGCCGAACCCCGAGATCAAATCCCGCTACATATACGGGTATGTTCACAGACATTCGATCACTGTTTGCTGAACTCCCGGAAGCTAAAATCCGAGGATACAAACCCGGTCGCTTTTCATTCAATGTAAAAGGGGGCAGATGTGAAACGTGTGAAGGAGCAGGAAAGAAGAAAATTGAAATGGATTTTCTCCCGGATGTGTACATCGATTGTGAAACCTGCAAAGGGAAACGATTCAACCGGGAAACTCTGGAAGTACGTTTTAAAGGAAAGTCCATTTCGGACGTCTTGGATATGACCGTGGAAGATGCGCTTGCCTTTTTTGAAAATCAACCCCGTATCGTACGCAAAGTCCAAACTCTTTTTGATGTCGGACTGGGCTATATCACCCTAGGGCAACACGCCACAACCTTGTCGGGTGGAGAGGCTCAACGGGTTAAGTTAGCCGAGGAATTATCGAAACGTGATACCGGCAAAACCATGTACATTCTCGATGAACCCACCACCGGTCTGCACTTCAAAGATATCGCCAAGCTCCTAGATGTCCTCCATGCGTTAGCCGACAAAGGCAATACCATATTGATCATTGAACACAACTTGGATGTCATCAAGGTCTCCGATCATGTGATTGATCTCGGACCCGATGGCGGAAATCAAGGTGGCCAAATCATGGCACAAGGAACGCCAGAAGAGGTTTCGAAAGTAAAAGGAAGTTTTACCGGCCATTTTTTAGCCTTAGAGCTTGCTCTTGCTTAAATCCACTAAAAAGGGAGAGCTCCTTTTCAGACCTCTCCCTTTTTATCAAAATGATAGCGTACTTATGCCTGGCGTTGACGAACCAGCTCATACAGCAGCATTCCAGCGGCTACCGACACATTCAATGAGGCTACCTGACCAACCATAGGAATTCGAACGACAGCATCGCTCCGATCAAATAACCCTTCCGATATGCCATCCTCCTCCGAACCCATGATCAAGACAGTTGGAACCTGAAAATCCACAGTATGTGGGAAACCTGTACCCTTTTCAGAAACAGCCACTACCTGAAAACCAGACAATTTCAATTCTTCAATCGCCCGAACTAAATCAGGTTCCCGACAAACAGGAATGAAGTTCAAAGCACCTGACGAGGTTTTCATGGCATCCGAGTTAATCGCGGCTCCACCACGAGCTGGCACAACGAGTGCATGGACACCCATACATTCAGCTGTCCGAGCAATCGCCCCGAAATTCCGTACATCCGTAACCCGATCGAGCATCAAAACCACCGGTACCGCGCCTGTTTCAAAAGTAGATGCCACCACATTAGAAAGTTGTGCGTAATTAACTGCCGACACAAAGGCGATAACGCCTTGGTGATTTTTGCCTGTAATTTGATTTAATTTTTCAACCGGTACGCGTTGCACGGGCACGTCACGCTCCTTGGCGAGCTTCTCTACTTCAGCATGACTAAATTCACGCTGAACCATGACTTTATCGATATCTTTCTCTGAACGTAAGGTCTCTAAAACAGATTGTACTCCAAAAACCAAGGCTTCCTTGTCTTGCGTCCGGGGGGCTGATTTAATGTAACGATACTTCACCGGTCCTCCGGCTGATGATTGGGGTCTGGCGCCTAATCCGCCACGTTTCCGGTTCTCCATGCTTCGACGATCGGAAACCAATACGATTGATATTCAGGATACCTCAACAACTCGTAGTGGTCTTCGACATATTGATTTGGTTTTCTATAAAAGGTAAATAAAATCTCAGAAAAATTTTGAGACTGCGAATATAGCCAAATTTCTCTGTCCCGGCTCTTCTGAATTCGGTTAGGTGGACCCATAATGGTGTAAATCATCCCTTTATCGGTCTTCCATCCCTCTTTATAGGTGGTAAAAAATTCGTTGGCTTCCTCCACACGTTGATAAAATTTCCGAATGGTGCGCTGTGCAACCGACGCATCGCCAGAAGTTAAGTTCAAGAAATACATATCCAGTGCCTGTTTCGCATTGGCTGTGGCCTGAATTTGTTGAATCTCAAGCGGGGTACTCATGTAAATGACGGGCTCCGTCAGACGTTCAGGGCGGGTTAAGCGAGGATAGCGATCATCCACCACCAAAAATCCAAAGGCCTGCTCCAACCGCGCTGAATCCTCCGAGATCGCATAAAACCCAGCTTCAGAAAATTGGATCCAAGCCCCATTGCGTATTGGCTTGACAGACTCACGGGCAGGCTCGCGGGTATCTTGGTTTTTCTGTGCCGACATCGGGGACGGGGCAGGCCCATGAACTTGTTTATATTTAACTAAATACAAGGCTTGATCCGTGGGAATTATACTTTTTATTTGCAAAGAATCGCCCTGCCGAATGTAGGATTTCGGATAAGGAAAGGATTCGCCTTGTGCAAATAATTTAAACCGATCACTCACCCGACGTCCCGTAAAATCGATGAAAAAATCATTCGTATATTTTTTAGATGCCTGAAAATCAGCAAATTCGATCAATAAAACCCCAGATGTTAAACCCGTAGGTCGTGGGATTTCAAATATAAAATACGAGTGTTCGCCATGCTGTTTAAAATTATCAGGTCCCAACTCCACACGGCCCGTAGCCAAACGATCCCGTAAGGAATAATCCGAATTGACCATCCACCCAATGCGAAACCGCTTGTTAATTAACTCCAAAGCTGAGGTGGTGTCTAAAGGGGAAATGACAGCATCCAAATATACCTGCAAGCGAGTCGAGTCAATCAACAAATAACGCCCCTTCAATGCCGTCAATACCGGAATATTTGCAGTGGAGGTTTCACGAACCACGGGGTCCTCATTACCCACTGGGGTCGGAACTTTCCGGCTCGTTGTGCATGCGCTCACGCCCAGCAAAAGGATCAAACTCAATATACGCCACATGTGCATCTTCATAAGGATAGAATGACGAATTTACCAATTTTATGGGAAAATACGAGGAAGATCAGAAATTCCTTCCCTTCTTACAACGTACATTTGCGGTAGAATGTTGAACCCAGGCATATTTATCATGGCATTACCCGATATTTCCACACGTAACGATATCCAATTTCTAGTCCATACCTTTTACCAGCATGTTCACGCCGACCCACTTCTCGCTCCGGTATTCGTCATGCCTTCCGAGCAATTCGACCACCACGTCACCCGAACTGTCAACTTTTGGGAAAATTGGCTTTTCCAAACAGGCGCATACGACGGCGGTTTGATGTGGGTGCACATCCAAAAGCACCAAGAACACCCCATGACCAAAGATCACTTCGAGCATTGGCTCGCATGGTGGTTCCATAGTGTCAATACGCATTTCGCCGGCCCTCATGCCGACTTTGTCAAGGAAAAAGCGCTTGAAATTGGAAATTTAATGCTCAATCGACTGCATCGAGAACCGGCACGCTAGTTGAAATCCAACGACGGATGGTTTGGGTCATCACCTCAAACTCAATCAAAAAACCATCATGGCCGTACGTCGAATCAATCTCCACATAGGTGCCATCGGGTATATGCTCCGCAATAAACCGCTGCTCAGCTGGAGGAAAAAGAATATCCGAGGTAATGCCAATGACCAACGTATGCGCCTTTACACTCCCCAAGGCGGCTGCCATTGAATCATGACCGCGACTCACATCATGGGAATCAAAAATTTTGGTCAAAAAGTAATAACTGAACGCATTGAACCGCTTTTGAATTTTTTCCCCTTGGTAATTCTGATAGGTCATAGCCCGGAAAAAATCCACTTGCCCCTCGTCCCGCGATTGGGTCCGCTGGTAGGTCTCGTAATTTCGATACGACAATAAAGCAATCGACCGCGCGACCTTCATGCCCTCCATGCCTGCCTTAGGAGAGCGTTCCGTCCACGTGGGATCAAGCTCAATTGCCATGCGCTGCGACTCATTAAACGCTATGCCCCACGGCGAATGAATGGCATTGGTCGAAAATAATATCAATTTCTCCACGACATCAGGAAAGGAAATAGCATATTGCAAAGCCTGTTGCCCCCCCAAGGATCCACCAATCAAAAAGTTAATTTTAGGAAAATCCAACGCCTGCCGGAGTAAATCAAACGTCCGAACAATATCCACTATAGTCAATAAGGGGAAGTCATGAAAATAAGGTTCCCCCGTCATGGGATTAACCGACAGCGGATTGGTCGATCCGTAATGAGAACCCAAAACATTCACACAAATGATAAAATGATCCCGAGGGTTGAACAACCACTGATCCCCGACTAAGCCATTCCACCAGTCTGACGGATTTGCGTTTCCGGTAAAGGCATGACAAATCCAGACAATATTACTTTTCTCCTCATTCAAGGTGCCATACGTGGTGTAGGCCAATTCAAACTCCGGAAGCCAAGTTTTGTTTTCTAGCTGAAAGGGTTCTGTGTACTGAAACTTGTGATAAATGACCATAACGTAGGAACTGCTATATTCAATCCGAAAAACAATCGTCTTTCAAAAGACGGCAAACCAATAGATTGAATGAAATCGTTTGATTGGTTTATAAGTCCTGCCGGATATAGCCCGATCAGGTAGGTATTGGCACCTTGTATTCTCAATAAAAACAGGTTGCCCGAGGTTCACAGAGCCTATTCTCTCCCCTCGTCTTTATAAATCAACCGCAGTACCCTACTCAGGCAGAAGCGATGTGATACGCAAAATTACATTATTTTCGGAAATCGTCGCAAGTTCTTCACGACTTTTTCATTGGTTTCTACCTGAAGAAAAACCCGATCTGTTCCTTTCTTAAACTTGAAAATATCTTCCCAATCCCGCATGGCATTATACAGAATCAATTGTCCTTCATCAGGTAGTGTCGCTATCGTTAATGGAACTTCGTCCAAGTCACCCTGCCCAACAAGCCACTGCCGCTTCGTACTAGGCAATAACCAAGTTTGGGGTGTCACCCACCGATCCTGAAACCAAATCGCTACATGCGTATACGAAGTATCCAACAACTCGCCTCCCCGATGACACCATATTTCACCCCCATAAACGTGTGTCCAAGTAGCAAAATAAGACCTATCTGTTCGCTTAAATGCATATTCCCAAGGGCCTACCTCATGAAAAAATAACTGCGTGGGACGTTGGCGCTCATACAAATACCACGCAACTTTCGCCTCAAATCCATTGTATAGGAGTTTCACTCGGTACAATCCGTGCTGGTATTCCTCAGGAACATGAGGCTCAGTCAACCAATCCGGCACCTTGCCCAACGGGACGAGCTGATGGATTGTCGCCGCACATCGGGCTTGGTGTGCAGCTAAATTAAGAAGTTGACCGTCAAGACAAGCCAGGGTTTCAAAGTACGGGAACATACACTTTAGCAGCTAATTCGTGGTATTCTGCGGTGGGATCGCTCAAATAGGTAATTCCTCCGCCACTCTTAAAAACAAACCCGCTCGGTGTCTGTTCAATAAACCGAATCAACACGAAGGTTTGTAATGTTTGTCCATCAAAATAACCAAAAATGCCGGTATAATACCCTCGTTCACCTGCGGGATGTAATAATCTTTCAGCCTCATGAATGATATCCAGCGTTTTGGGCTTTGGAGCACCCGAAATGGAGCCGGCTGGCAACAACTCAGCTAAAATATGACCTAACCGAGATCGCCAATCGGATGGCAATGCCCCTTGAATACACGAACTCAACTGCATGATCACCCGGCCATCGGCGGTAGGGATTTTTTCTATGTACCGAAAACGTTCCACCCAAACCCGGTGAGCAACCCGACTTAAATCATTCCGAATTAAATCAACAATCGTGGTGTGCTCGTACAATTCTTTCTGATTTTGGCGCAGCCGTACTTCATCCGCCTCGCTAAACCATTCCGCTGTTCCTTTCATAGGGAAAGAAGACATGACCCCGGTCGAATCAATGTGAACAAACGGCTCCGGCGTAAAACAAACCCATTTATTTTCCCACCAGACCTTACACTTCGCCGCAGCAGCTTGGTATATATCCTGCAATGTCCCCCCCAACGTAATCTCATGGGATGCCGTCAAGTTAACCAGAAAACTATCCCCCTTGGCCAAATGCTGATGCACATAGTCGAACGCTTGCCGGTACCGGGTTTCATCCACAAGCTTGACCGATGTAATCCAATCCGAAGGGGCCAACCCAACACGCGGCACTTCGCCCAACGCAAAGTGAAGCCCCGCCGCTTGCGCCTCGGGAAGCGTCCAAACAAAGGAATTCTCCAACGCAAAATCCAATAAAAAAACCAAAGGTGTTTGGGCCGATCCTAAGGAATTAAGTCGTTCTATACTCTCTTCTTTCATAGAAAAAAGGGGCACAAGGCCCCTTATATTGGTCAAAATTCAAGCTGCTCTTCTTTACGCGTACGCCTCAACTGGCAAACACGAACAAATCAAATTCCGATCCCCATGAGCTGAATCAATCCGACTCACCGATGGCCAAAACTTAGCAAACCGCAACGCAGCAACCGGGAAAGCCGCCTTTTCTCGCGAATAAGGCCGAGTCCATTCCGTGGCCATAACGATCCGCATGGTGTGCGGTGCATGAACCAACACATTATTTTCTTTGGTGTATAGCCCGTCTTCAATTTCTTGAATTTCTTTCCGAATCGAAATCAAAGCATCAATGAACCGGTCCATTTCCTCCTTCGACTCTGATTCTGTAGGCTCGATCATCAATGTTCCAGCCACAGGGAACGATACTGTCGGTGCATGAAAACCATAATCCATTAGTCGCTTGGCAATATCTTCAACCTCAACACCCGCCGACATTTTAAACGGCCGGCAGTCCACAATCATTTCGTGTGCACACCGTCCTTGGCTACCCGTATACAAAATATCAAAGTGACCTTCCAAACGCGATTTAATGTAATTCGCATTCAAAATAGCCCGGCGAGTCGCATTGGTCAACCCCTCCCCTCCCATCATCGCAATGTAAGCATACGAGATCGGTAAAATACTCGCACTACCCCAAGGTGCGGCTGAGATGCCCGGAATGGCGAATTCACCCCCTGTTTTTACAAATACATTTCCCGGGAGGAATGGCGCTAAGTCGGCCACTACACCGATAGGTCCCATACCCGGGCCACCACCGCCGTGCGGGATACAGAAGGTTTTATGCAAATTCAAGTGGCAAACATCCGCCCCGATAGTCGCAGGTGAAGTCAAACCCACCTGTGCATTCATATTGGCCCCATCCATATACACTCGTCCACCGTGTTCATGGATGATCTGACAAATTTCTTGGATCGACTCTTCGAATACACCATGTGTCGATGGGTAGGTGACCATCAAGCAAGATAATTGCTCTTGATACTGAATGGCCTTAGCCCGAAGATCTTCAACGTCTATATTTCCTCGTTCATCGCATTTCACTACCACCACCTGCATTCCGGCCATAACGGCTGAAGCTGGGTTAGTTCCATGTGCTGAGGACGGAATTAAGGCGATATTCCGGTGATGATCACCACGACTTTGGTGATACGCCCGAATAACCATCAAACCTGCATATTCCCCTTGAGCACCCGAATTAGGCTGCAATGACATGGCGTCAAAACCAGTAATTTCACACAACCATTTGGATAAATGATCGAACATAATCTGGTATCCCTTGGTCTGTTCCACCGGGGCAAAGGGGTGAATCCGTCCGAATTCAGGCCAAGTTACCGGAATCATTTCCGCCGTTGCATTCAGTTTCATGGTACAACTTCCCAACGAAATCATGGAATGAACCATCGAAAGATCTTTATTCTCCAATGATTTCAAATACCGTAACATCGCATGCTCTGTATGGTAAGAGGAGAAAACAGGGTGCGTCATGTAATCGGACGAGCGTACAAATCCAGACGGAATTGAAAGCTCAATTTCAGGTGAAACCTGCATTTCGGTCAGTTGACCGGAGGCCTCCATGATGACATCCAACACATCGACAACATCCGACATGGTTTTGGTTTCATCAAAACTCAAACTGAATGTATCCGCATCGATATACCGGAAATTCATTCCGCGCTCTTCTGCCAACTCCCGAACTTTGGAAGCGCGACCCGGGATACGAAGTGTTAATGTATCAAAATGATGTGCATTAACCACTTCAATGGACAGTTGTGTCGCAATCTGCCGAGTAACCTGCGTTAGACCATAAATTTTCTGCGCGATTTGCCGTAAACCTGCCGGTCCGTGGTAGATACAATATGCCGCCGACATGACCGACAGCAACACCTGAGCCGTACATATATTAGATGTCGCTTTTTCTCGACGAATATGCTGTTCCCGCGTTTGTAAAGCCATCCGCATCGCTCGATTCCCCTCAGAGTCAATCGATACCCCAATAATACGCCCTGGGATTTGACGTTTGTACGCGTCTTTGGTCGCAAAGAATGCCGCATGGGGACCGCCGTATCCCATAGGAACTCCCAACCGTTGGGCTGTACCAATGACCGCATCCGCTCCCATTTCACCGGGCGCTTTCAACAAAGTCAACGCAAGCAAATCGGTAGCAACCGTAACAAATACCTGTTGCTCATGTGCAGCTGCAATAAAATCAGTGTAGTCAATTAAATCTCCGTTGGTGGCTGGATACTGAAGAAGAACCCCAAAAAGGTCTGTCCCGGTAATGTCGAAGCTGGCAAAATCACCGACAACGACCTCCACACCCAAAGGAATTGCCCGACCGCGAACGACATCAATCGTTTGAGGATGGCACAAATCTGAAATAAAGAATGTATGCGCATTCTTTTTCGCTCCCTTTCGAGCTCCTAAAAACATCGACATGGCCTCTGCTGCCGCTGTCCCCTCATCCAACAAAGAGGCGTTTGCGATCTCCATGGCGGTTAAATCACAAACTAAGGTTTGAAAATTCAACAGCATCTCCAAACGGCCTTGGGCGATTTCCGCTTGGTAAGGAGTATATGCCGTATACCAAGCTGGATTTTCCAAAATGTTCCGTAAAATGACAGGAGGTACAACCGTGTCGTAATATCCCGCACCAATAAAGGAACGGTAAATTTTATTTTGCTGACTGACACGCTTGAAATAAGCCAAAAACTCCTGCTCGCTCAAAGCACCCGGCAAATCCAAAGGTTGTGGTAACCGGATCGCGGCGGGAACTGTCTGATCAATTAATTGATCAATGGAAGTAACACCAATTTGCTGCAACATGGCAGCTTCGTCCTCGGTACGCTGACCATGATGACGATTTTCAAATGCTTCGGTAATGTCGAGATGAAATTTCATGCGATAAGGATGATCTACTTGGCTGGATCTTGTTGGGAAATGGAACGCAAATTTAGCTTATTTTTAAATTAATTGTTAAAGCAAATTGTTTTTTAAATCATGAATACGCTTGAATTCAATTGTTGAATTCCTTTTCCAAGAAATCTACCCCCACTTGACTGAAAAATCGCGAACTCGCGATAATTATTCACAACACTTTGCCTTGATACGCCTGAGAAATTCTAAATTTACCTCAATTAACATCCAAAATCTAAATGAAAACAAATCGTTCTTGGTGGGGTATCGCCGCGATCAGCCTCAGTCTTTGGGGAACTGCCCAAGCCCAAGAGGCCGTGGGGACGTACGCCCAAACCATTCAAATGTCTGACTTAGAGCGACATCTACGTTACATTGCGTCTGACGAGCTAGAAGGTCGGGATACAGGATCCGAAGGAGCCCGAAAAGCAGCAGAGTACATTGCCAAGCACTTCGAAGCCCTCGGATTACAACCTATAGTGCCCAACGCGCAAGGTCCCAGCTATTACCAACCCTTTACTTTGTACAAGAAAGGGTGGAAAATGGCCTACATTGAGGTTAAAAATCGCAAGAAGACTTTCTTTCAAGATTTTTACCCCAGCGGACTTGTAAACGTCCCGAACGCAAAAGAACTCCCCGTTGCCTTCATTGGGTATGGCCTACCTGGATCCTACACAGCCGATCAAGTGAAAGGCAAAGCGGTGGTATTCATGGAAGCAGATCCTCAAAATCAAGCCGATTGGGCGGGGAATGCCGGACTAAAAAAGAAAGTGGATGCGGCCAAAGAAGCAGGCGCTGTATGCTTTTTTGAGATTACCAGTACCGACCCCCAGACGTTCAAAACACGAACCGCCGAACGAAAGGCCATTTTGAATCGATACAACCGCATGGTCTTTGATCCAAAAGCTGAACCCGAAACCGCTAGCCCTACTTTTGTCATTTCCCAAGAAATGGCGGCTGACATGCTCGGTGTACCGGCAAAGAAATGGAACGAGTGGAAAAAGAAACCGAACCTAAAAAAAATACCAGACCCCATCCGCATTCAAATTCAACGGGGAGATGAGGAAGTCAAAACCATGAATGTCCTTGGATTTATGGAAGGAACGGACAAAAAAGAGGAGGTCATCGTCCTCACCGCACATTACGACCACGTAGGTGTCGATGCTAAAGGTGAAATTTACAATGGCGCTGATGATGATGGATCGGGCACCTGTGCCATCTTGGAGCTAGCCGAAGCGTTCGCGAAAGCCAAAGCGGCTGGCAACGGCCCGCGCCGTAGCCTGTTGTTCATGACCGTCACAGGGGAAGAAAAAGGATTACTGGGGTCACAATATTATACCGATGTGCAACCGATTATACCCCTGTCGCAAACAGTTTGCAATTTCAATATCGATATGATTGGACGGGTCGATAAAGCGCATGAAAAAGATCCCAATTATGTCTATGTGATTGGTTCCGATAAGTTGTCTTCCGAGCTTCATGCCATCAGTGAAGAAGCCAATCAAAAATCGGTGAACATACAATTAGACTATACATTCAATGACCCCAAAGATCCCAATCGGTTCTACTACCGAAGCGATCACTACAACTTTGCCAAAAATAAAATACCCGTCGCGTTTTACTTCACCGGAGTCCATGAGGACTACCACCGGCCAGGGGATGATGTCGAAAAAATCATGTTTCCAAAGTACGAAAAAATTGTACGATTGGTGTTTTACACCGCATGGGAGGTAGCAAATCGAGATGAACGTATCAAAGTCGACTCAAATAAGCCCTAGATCGACTGTTTGTTTTTAAGGACTTGTGTGAGATTCCTACAAAGATGCTGTTCACATGAAAAGGGTAATCTATTCATAATTAGCCCCTTTGTAGGAACTCAAAAATCATACGCCTGAGAATAGTACAAAAGAACATTTTTAAATTTTAAAAAAATGTCAATTTGATTGTTTTATGTTTCACTGTTTTTGATTAATCTTGCCAAAGTTTTAATATGAAAAAATGGCAATCACTTGCTTAAATTCTTTCGTATCGAAGCTTTTGCATTTTTAATCATTTTTTTCACAATTAACTAATTTCGGTTGTTTTTCAAACCCTAAAAGTTTTAAAACTAATGGAAAAAAAACCTACTACTCCCGCAGCAAAAAAACCAGCTGCTGAACAAAAATCTGCTTTTGCTCTTAGCCCAGCATTAGTAATCCCTGTTTTATTCTTGATCGGATTCAGTATTTGGTACTTCCTTTTAGGAGATGCATCCAACTTTGAAGATGCCGAGAAACACAAGCCTTTGAACGCCATGGGTATCGTCTATTCAGGAGGGGTAATCGTACCTATTTTGATTACCTGTATGTTGACGGTAGTTGTTTTCTCGTTGGAGCGTTTTTACACCATTGGCAAGGCAACTGGTTCTGGTGACCTAGATGCATTTGTTCGTAACGTACGGAAAATGTTGGACGGCAACAAAATCGAAGATGCAATCAAAGCATGTGATGCACAGAAAGGTTCTGTTGGTAACGTAACCAAAACGGCTTTGCAAAAGTATAGCCAATTGACTTCAGAGGCTGAGCTTACCAAAGAACAAAAATTAGCTGCTTTGCAAAAAGAAGTAGAAGAAGCTACCTCGCTTGAACTTCCTATGTTGGAGAAAAACTTGACTGTATTGTCAACTCTAGCTTCAGTAGCTACGTTGATCGCACTATTGGGTACGGTAATCGGTATGATCCGTTCATTCTTCGCCCTTGGTTCTGGTGGTGGTGCTCCGGATGCCTCAGCCCTTGCAACAGGTATTGCAGAAGCCTTGATCAACACGGCTTTAGGTATCGGAACGTCTGCGATCGCGATCATCATGTACAACATCTTTACGTCTAAAATTGACGTTTTGACGTACAAAATTGATGAAATCGGTATGAGTATCCAACAAAACTTTGCTTCACACAACTAAAAATTTGGAGAAATCAAAATAACTTAGTTAATTTGATAATTATCTAAATAAAAAGATTCAATATGGCAGCAGTAAAACCAAAAAGACATGGTCCGTCAATGGACATGACCGCCATGTGTGACGTTGCTTTCTTGCTTTTGACATTCTTTATCATGACCACTCAGTTCAAAAGCCAAGAGTCTGTAACCATCGAAACACCTTCTTCCATTTCTGAAGAATTAATTGAAGAAAAAGACCTCGGCATGATATCCATCACATCGGAAGGAACTTATTTCTTTGGTGTTGCGAATCCGTTGGAACGTTATGCATTGGTAGAAGCTTTGAATTCGGAGTTTAACTTAGGTTTAACTCCAGCAGAACAAGCTAAATTTACTAAACTTGCTGAGATTGGGGTTTCCAAAGGTGGCTTAAAGCAATACCTTGGCCTAACTGAAGCGGAGCAAGGTAAAGTGAAATTGGCTGGTATTCCGCTTGATTCAACGAATACCGAGCTTGTGGATTGGATCAATGTGTATGTGCGGAAAGTCAACCCGAATGCCAAATTGGCAATCCGGGGTGACGTGACAACACAGTATCCATCGATCAAGAACTTGTTCGATGAATTGGGAAAAGCAGATATCAATAAGTTTAAACTCGTAACCAAAAGCGAAAATTAAGTCGCAATTACAACTATGGCAGAAATACAAGAATCTGGCGGTGGTAAAGGTGATGGTAAGGTACGGGTAAAGAAATCATCCGGGAAACCAGACATGACCCCGATGGTGGACTTAGGCTTTCTTTTGATTACCTTCTTCATGTATACCACCACGTTCGGAAAGCCGAACATCATGAAGTTGAACATGCCCGATAAGGAGGAGGATCCTGAAAAACAGGAAAAAATGGATTTGAAAGAGTCCAATACCATCACCATTATCATGGGCAAGGATGATCGAATCTTTTGGTATCAAAAGGCGTTGACCGACGTTCTTCCTGAAGATTTAACCGAAACCGACTACACAGCGGACGGTATCCGATCGGCTATCCTGAAAAGAAAAGCCAATGCCCCGAATCCAGAAAACTTTACTGTGATCATCAAACCCACTGATGAAGCGAACTGGAAAAATACAGTGGATATTCTCGATGAAATGGCCGTTACACAATGCGACAAATTCGCCATTGTGGATGTACAAAAAGTTGAGCTTGATGCCTACACCGCTAAAGTGGCTTCGCCCAAACCAAATTAAAATCTGAGGTAAAAAGAAATTCGTATGGATCCAATTAAAGATGGCCAAGAAACCTTAGATCAAATCGTATTCCAAGGGAGAAACAAGGAATACGGTGCGTATTTTCTAAGGACTAATTACTCCAAATTCTTGAATAAAGCATTCTTGGTTGGAGTAGGTGCATTTGGGTCGATCTTCTTAGGTGCTTGGACTTACAATAAATACATTGCCCCCAATTTGGATAAAAACAATATGGAGGTCGTTGAAATTGACTTGAGTAAACTCAAGGAAGAGGCTGAGCAACCCGAAGAAAAACCTGAATTGCCACCACCACCGCCCCCGCCACCTGCGCCACCACCGGAAGTAGCTCAAATTAAGTTCCTTCCGCCAGAGCCTAAAAAGGACGAGGAGGTAATCATGGAGGAACCACCACCACCAGCTGAAAAGGTTGATGAAGCGGTTATTTCCAAGCAAACCGTTGAAGGGGTTAAGCCTGTAGGAGATTTCACTCCTCCACCGCCGCCGCCAGCGGAAATCACCAAACCTGTCGAAATTGAGAAGCCCCGTGAAGAGGAAATCTTTACTACGGTTGAACAAAATCCAGAGTTTCCAGGTGGTGTATCGGCAATGTACAAATACATCGGCCAGAATATCAAATACCCTGCCGCCGCGCAAAGAGCTAACGTAGCAGGTAAAGTGTTCGTTCGGTTCGTTGTCGAACGCGATGGTTCAATTGGCGATGTTCAAGTCATGAAAGGAATCGGATTTGGTTGTGACGAAGAAGCTATTCGCGTCATCAAATCGATGCCTAAATGGTCGCCTGGAAAACAAAACGGCCGAACGGTACGCGTATTCTATAACATGCCTGTAAGCTACGTTTTAGAATAATGAGGTCACCTAAGGATAATGAGAAGCTTTGGATTTATTCAAAGCTTCTTTTTCAAGGATTTATGGGCCTTTTTTATGCCCTAGTCGGAGTCTCGAGTTTTAGTTCATTGGAATCATTCTTCGGTCTTCCGCAGCCCTACCGACAAATTCTTGGGGTACTTTTTATCTTGTATGGTACGTATAGAACATACAGGGTTTATCAAGACTACCAAGACTCCAAATGATCAAAATCCTCGTTCATAAGACGAGGATTTTTCATTCGAAGAAACCCAAGAACCTATTTTGTATAATACCTGTTTTCTCGACAAAACACGACAACAATGACGAGATACCTATTGCTTTTCATTCTGGCTACCCTAACGGCTTGCCAATCGGAAAAAAAAGAAATCGAAACCATCCGCGAAGGGAAAATGACCATCGCCATGGATGAATCCTTGGCTGCTGTCATCAAAGAACAAATTCGCGCTTACCAATTACGCTATCCCAAGGCAATAATTGAAACACGAATAGAACCTGAACAACGCGCCATTCAATTGATGCTTTCCGATTCGGTTGACGCAGTGGCCGTCACCCGCGAATTAACCACAGAAGAACAAGCCTATTTTACGCAAAGAAAGAAACGATATGAGCCGGCGATCATGGCACTTGAGGGTGTAGTCTTGGTTACCTCAAAGCAAAATCCCATTCAATCCATTTCCATCCCCGAGTTAAAACAAGCCTTTACTAATCAAGGAAAATACCAACTATGGTTCGATCAAAGCAATTCATCTAACTTGAATTTTGTTAAGGAAAAGTTAAAACTAGGCAACTTAGAAGACCTCCCCGTGTATGGTGCAAAGGGAACATTGGATATGATCGAGCGAATTCAAAAGACCCCAAATGCCATTGGGTTTATAGGATTTAATTGGATCTCAGAGGATAATCCAACTTCGAAAAAAATACTAGAAAAAATACAAATTATTGGCTTGGCCCAAGATGAACAATCAGAGGCAATTTTACCTAGTACGAATACATTAAAAGCAAGAAAATATCCCTTTGAGCGTTTAGTTTACCTACACACAACCGATAATCGCTGGGGTGTCCCAATGGGTTTTATCCGGTTTAGCTGTGCCCAAGTGGGTCAAATTATCACAGAAAAAATGGGATTAATCCCCTACTACGTAATTCCCAAGGAAATACTTCTAACCAAAAAACCATTGAACAAAGAAGTTAAAAAGTAACACTTCAGTACAAATGCTCCCCTTTTCCTCTGAAAAACCTCGACAAACCTATTGGATTTTCTGTAGTCAAAGGAATCAGCAAAATAATTTTATTATATTTGTCAAATTGAATTATTCTTAATTTTTCTAAACCAACCTACAAAGCGAAGATGAAGAAATCAGTCAAATCTCTGTACCTTCTGTTCACTGCCGGGCTATTGGCCACAATGTCGGCGGTAGCACAAAGTAAAGAGGAGGGATTACGGGAGCTTGAGGCGGGTAGATTTACTGCTGCCGGAGAAATTTTTAAAAAGAACGCAACCAGTGCGCCATCGCCTGAGAACTACTTCTATTTAGGTTATTACCACTTAAATGTCCCTGAAGTAAATGCCCAAGATGCCACGCCGGAAGCTAGAGCAAAAGCTATCCAAGCCGCGAAAGAAGCTTTCGAAAAAGGTTCATCCTTGAGCAAAAATCCAGATCCTCTCAATCAAGTAGGTCTAGGTGCCGTTGCGCTTGCCAATGGACAAGTGCCGCAAGCCAAACAAATTTTTGCGGAAGTTATTAAGGATACAAAATCAAAGAATCCAGATGTACTATTCCGTATTGGGGAAGCCTACACACTTTTTGATAAGTACACAGATCCAGCTGAGGCTATCTTAAACATTCAAGCTGCCCTTGAAAAATCAAAGACGAAAGATAACCCCGACTACTACATTTCACTCGCGGAGGCCTTCCTAATGAAAAATGAAGGTGGTGATGCCATGAACGCACTCCAAAACGCCGAGCGTATGCAAAAAAATCTGGCCAAAGTTTATTCCAAAATGGGGGAGATCTGGTTACGCGGTAAAAATTACAAAGAGGCGAAAGAACGTTTGGACCAAGCCATTACCACCGATCCACAATATGCACAAGCCCATTTATTGCTTAGCTCCTACTACCAAACCTTCCAACAATTTGGAAAATCAGCGGAGGCTGCAATGAACTATTTGAAGTATTCGGATGGAGATTGCGCGGCTAAACTACGGTATGTCAAGTTAGCTTATATCGCAGAAGATTTCAATAACGTATTGAAAACGATTGACGAAATAAAAACCTGCAACACTGACCCTATCGTGTACCGGATTGGTGGCTATTCCAAGTTTAAACAAGGGAAACCCGAAGAAGCAATAGCGCTAATCAATACGTTTTTGACCAAAGCGACCCCAGAGCAAATACTTGGCATGGATTATGGCTACATAGGTAGATCCTATGCCACGATGAAAAATCAAGAAGCGAAGGCTGAAAATGATTCCATTGGTATTGCCTACATGAAAAAGGCAATCGAAATGAAGGATACTTCATATAACTATGCGGAGGATATTGTCAAGATTTACCGGGATAACAAACAGTTCGGTAAAGCTGCTGAAACGCTACAAGACATTATTACCAAAAAAGGGAAAGAAGTCGCTACTGATGTAGCTAACTTAGGATTCTTGTATTACAGTGCAAACGACTGGGTCAAGGCAGATGATACCTTTGCCAAAGTGTGTGAATTATACAAAGATTCTTGGCCACCTGCCTATCTGTACCGTGCACGTATTCAAACGTATCGGTACAGAGGTGACACCACCTTTATTGCCGCCCCAGTTTATGAAAAATACCTATCGCTCTTAACCGACGAGCAAAAAGTTCAGAACAAAGCAGCAGTCATTGAGGGATACCGCTATTTGTCCGGTAAAGCGTTCTTACTCGATAAGGATATACCCAAAGCGGAAAGTTATGTTAAGGAAATATTGAAAATAGATCCTGAAAATGCAGATGCATTACAGCTGTTGCAGTCACTACAACCTGCAACGAAAGAATCTGACCCAAAACCGAAGGTCAAATCATAAATTAAAAACGGGAACTCATTAAGTTCCCGTTTTTTTTATATTTCTTAGGGAATGATTATATGAAATTCATATTTTCATATAACTTTGTCCGAGTTTCAGAAAAATTCATTTTTTTGAACGAACAATCCAAAACAAACTGTTCATCTGTATTTTTTAACTACCGCTTCATTCTATTCAGTAGCATGTTTCATCTCGTTATCTTTGGCCCTCCTGGTGCAGGAAAAGGCACACAATCAGAAAAAATCATTGAAAAGTACAACTTAGTACATATTTCAACAGGCGACTTATTTCGGATGCATATCAAAGAAGATACGGCATTAGGACAAAAAGTAAAATCCATCCTTGCTGATGGCCTGCTAGTACCCGATTCCATTACCATTGACATGCTAGAAGAAGAAGTTCAAAAGAATACGGAAGCCACCGGCTTTATATTTGATGGATTTCCTCGTACGGTAGCACAAGCAGAAGCGCTTGATTTGTACTTATCTAATAAAGGTCATCAAATCGATTTGGTACTTCAATTGGATGTCCCAGAGCAGGTCATTAAAGAAAGAATAGCGGAAAGACAAAAAGTAAGTGGTCGTGCAGATGATGATCAAGAGAAACTGATCAAGCGAATCGATGAGTATTTTCAAAAGACCATACATGTTCTTCCATACTACCAAAATCAAGGGAAAGTGGTTACATTGAATGGAGTCGGAGCGATTGATTCCATTTTTCAGGCGATTTCAGCCGCGATTGATGCGCATCAATAAGCACTGATTTGCCTATTTACCTTGTAAAGCTTTTACCTCCGCTAAAAAAATGGTACTTTTGTGCTTTATTCAGAGCACTATGGCATCCAATTTTATAGATTACGTCAAAATTAATTGCCGTTCAGGCAAAGGTGGAGGAGGATCCGTCCACTTTCGCCGCGAGAAATTTGTCCCCAAAGGTGGGCCAGATGGAGGTGATGGCGGACGAGGAGGGCATGTCATTGTACGTGGCAATACCCAACTGTGGACATTACTCCATTTAAAGTACCAGAAACATATATTCGCTGGAAACGGAGAACATGGAGGTAAAAGCCGAAGTTCGGGTTTGCAAGGTGAAGATGTCATCATTGAAGTACCCTTGGGCACGATTATTCGGGATGTTGAAACCAATGAACCACTAGGGGAAATAACCGAGGAATCCCAAGAGCTTATTTTATTACCCGGTGGAAGAGGCGGATTGGGAAACAATCACTTCAAAACATCAACCAAGCAAACTCCCTATTATGCCCAACCCGGAGAACTTGGCTTAGAGAAATGGGTAATTTTTGAGTTGAAAGTTCTGGCTGATGTCGGCTTGGTTGGCTTCCCGAATTCAGGCAAGTCCACCCTACTTTCTAGAATTTCAGCAGCCAAACCTGAAATTGGTGACTACCCTTTTACTACCCTAACACCCAACTTGGGCGTAGTGCAATACTATGATTATAAATCCTTCATTGTGGCTGACATCCCAGGAATAATTGAAGGTGCAGCTGAAGGAAAAGGAATAGGATTAAGGTTTTTACGTCACATTGAACGAAATTCCAACCTACTTTTCATCGTTTCTTGTGAGTCAGAGGATATCGAAGCCGATTATCAAATCTTAGTCAACGAACTCAAGAAACATAATCCTGAACTTCTTGATAAAAAAAGAATCATTGGCGTTTCTAAAATTGAAATGATTGACGAAGAAAGAAAAGAAGAAATTAAGCAAATCATGACTAAATTAGGCTTGCCTTTTGTCTTATTCTCTTCATTTACTGGAGAAGGTCTAAACTCCTTAAAAGATACACTCTGGCAACAATTACAAGGATAATTATTACGTAAACTCGCCATAAATGAGATACGCTGCTTGGTTAACAATCATCATATTGTGTAATGTCCCAAAAATTTACGCACAATTTAACATTACTTTCCCAACAGAACGGGCTGTTTTTCAACGCAATAACCAAAATCAAGGAACTATTTTCATCACTGGAAATTACCAAATCCCTATTTCAGTCATTCAGGCTCGGTTAACTGCCCTACAAGGAGGTCAATCCACCGAGTGGACCACGATAGCCATCAATCCTGCCGGCGGAAATTATGCGGCTCAGATAACAGGAGCCGGCGGTTGGTATACTTTAGAGATGAGAGGTCTTCAAAATGGTGCAATCGTTGCAGAAACACGCGTCGACCGGGTAGGTATAGGTGAAGTTTTTTTAATAGCGGGACAATCCAATGCCTCTGGCGTTGTGGGGGATACATTTCACCCGACATCCACGGATGATCGTGTATCCTGCATTACTAACTTCTTCGACAATAACACCGATACACCCCCATTCCCGCAATTTGGCAGACTCCGAGATGGGAATACCCAATATGCACCCCAAGGCTTTGGTTCATGGATGTGGGGAGTTTTAGGGGATAAGCTGGCTTCACAAGAACAAGTGCCTATTCTTTTTATCAATACTGGCTTGGGCGGCCTCGCAATCGACGCGTGGACAGACAGCCGGCAAGGAGGTCAATCCACTAATCCATTTTCAGGTTTTAAAACACCCGCTGGGTACCCCTACAATTACATTCGGTATTCACTGAATTATTACGTTAACCTATTGGGTATTCGCAGTATCCTGTGGGTTCAAGGAGAATCTGACAATCTTATTCGGAAAGATCCACGACAGTACCAGCGTGAGTTAGAAGACCTTATCCGGACAACGCGCGAAAACTCATCCAAAAATATCCCTTGGGTTATCGCTCGTGTCTCACGGCTAAATGGTGAGACTTACACGCCTGTGATAAACGCACAAACGGCCGTCGCAACTACGTACCCCAATACCTTTCTTGGACCCGATTTGGACCAAATAACGGATCGGTACGATAGAACCCACTTCAATACGTTGGGGCTACTCAAGGCAGCGGATGCGTGGATGGACTATTTAACCCCTAACTTTTTTAATGTTACGTCCACATCATTAGGGATTGGATTTGTACAACCCACCCTTTTTTGTACGACCGACTCCCCTACCCCCATGCGCATTTCATTGCCCGGAAACTTTCAACGCATACGGTGGAATACGGGTCAAACCGCCTCCGAAATATTTACCACGTCTGGGAATTACCAAGCGGAAATTAGTGATGCAACCGGTAATGTTCGGTATTCACCCAATCTATTTTTTGGGAATGACTTAATACCACCTCGACCTACCATTTTAATTGACGGGGGGCAATCCATTTGTGATGGCGAAGTGACTACCCTTCGGTCAAATGTTACCTCAGGTATCATTTGGAATACTGGGCAAACGACACCAAACATCACAATTCGGCAAACAACCACAGCCCAAGTAACGGCAATTAATACCTACGGATGTATCAATCGATCTAATCCTGTCACAATACGTGTAAATCCGGTACCACGGCCGGAAATTCGGGTTGATGGAAACGTAACGATCTGCTCTGACCAATCAACGAATTTGGTGAGTAACCTTACCTCAGGCATTCAATGGAGCACAGGGTCTCAAAACCCTTTACTCACCGTACAACAAACCGGCTCCTACACACTTACTGCCACCAATGAGTTTGGTTGTACCAACACCACAGAACCGGTCTCTATTTTTGTAGGGGCTAAACCCGCCATTCCAGTTGTCGACCGAATTTCGTTATTTACGTTACAAATAGCCAATCCAATACCTGGTAATCAGGGAATCGAGTGGAGTTTAGGTGGTCAACTTGTCCCCAATCAAAATGCACCAACACTTCGCATGACACAACCTGGAAATTATGCCGTTCGAGGTACTGCTACTTATCAAGCATTGGGGAGGACCTTGACATGTGAGTCAAATTTTTCTCCGGAAATAAATTTAAGTCAAGACGATTTTGAAAAACAGGTAATAATATTTCCCAATCCGGTCATAACAAGTTCTTTTAAAACCGAGTTAAGGGAAATAGAGGAGGATGTAACTGTCCAAATTTACACGACACTTGGCCAACTGGTCAGATCGTTTGAAATTGCCCGCTTTGATGAAGTCAAAACTTTTCCGGTAAACGGTATTCCTAAAGGGACATACTTTGTGGAGATTAAAAACCGATACCTCCATGTAACCAAAAGGATTTTGATCGATTAATTGGCAAATGGAATCTGAATAACTATTTTTGAGTAAATTTTCTGAAGAATGAAACAACACTTGCCCGCTGATTACCTCCCCATACTCGTTCAAATCGCCGCAGCCATCGGATTTATCATTTTTGCCATGACGGTTACCCATCTATTGGGCCCCAAAATTAAAGGTGCACAAAAGAATGATCCGTTTGAGTGTGGAATTGAGTCTCAAGGAGATGCGCGTACCCCCATTTCCGTACGCTACTTTTTGATTGCTATCTTGTTCGTCCTATTCGATGTCGAAATCATTTTTATGTACCCTTGGGCTGTCAATTTCATGAAGCTGGGTTGGTTTGGCTTTTATGAGATGATTGTATTTGTGGCTTTATTAATGGCTGGTTTTTATTATATAATCAAAAAAGGTGTTTTAGATTGGGAGCGTCTAGATTCCTGAGTGAATCAGTTCCTATTGACGAAACAGTTTACTAAGAAAAAACTATGAGCAATATTAAAATGGTTGAAGCGCCCGATGGGCATGAAGGTCCTGGTTTTTTTGCGACCTCACTGGATGCGGTAATTGGCTTGGCCCGGAGCAACTCGTTGTGGCCCTTACCATTTGCTACTTCGTGTTGTGGAATTGAATTTATGGCCACCATGGGGGCACATTATGATATCTCTCGATTTGGATCGGAAAGGCCTTCCTTCTCACCTCGCCAAGCCGACTTGCTGATGGTGATGGGAACAATCGCTAAAAAAATGGCGCCAGTCGTCAAACAAGTGTACCTCCAAATGGCGGAACCTCGTTGGGTAATGGCCGTAGGCGCATGTGCATCTTCAGGTGGAATATTTGATACCTACTCTGTATTGCAAGGCATTGATCGGGTTATTCCGGTGGATGTCTACGTGCCGGGTTGCCCTCCAAGACCGGAGCAAATTTTAGATGGCCTGATCGAGGTCAGACGAATTGCACGGACGGAATCACTTCGCAGACGTGATTCGGAGGAATATAAGGCGCTATTGCAGTCCTATCAAATTGACGTGTATTAATCCCACAAATTTACCCATGACAAATCAAGATTTAGTATCCGATATAGTAGGTCAATTTGGCGAAAAAGTGGCCGACTTTTCGGAGCCTCAAGGTCTCCTTACATTCACTACCACCCGGGAATCCATCGTAGAGATATTATCTTACTTGTATTCGAGTGCCACCTTACGGTTCTCGTTTATCACAGACATTACAGGTGTGCACTTCCCAGATAACGTGGGCGGGGAATTTGCAGTGGTTTACCACTTACATAGTTTTGAAAACGGCGTGCGAATTCGGATTAAAGTATTCTTACCCAAAGAAGAGCCTCGAATACCAACGGCAACCGGTATTTATGTCGGCGCAAATTGGATGGAACGTGAAGCATTCGATTTTTACGGGATTATCTTTGAGGGTCATCCTAACTTAAAGCGAATCCTCAACATCGATGAAATGGATTACTTTCCTATGCGGAAAGAATACCCACTCGAAGATGCAACACGTGAAGATAAAATAGATGCCTTGTTTGGACGCTAAGTCGAAAACTAATTGAACCAAAGTTTGACATGACACAATCTCATACTCCGGTAGCTAAAACCACCTCCGATGCCTTAGCCATGAATCAACCTATTGTTGAGGATCGGGAATATACTACCTTAAACCTTGGCCCTACTCACCCGGCTACACACGGAATTTTTCAAAACATCCTTCAAATGGATGGGGACCGCATCGTGTCAGGTGAACAGACAGTCGGTTATATTCACCGTGCATTCGAGAAAATAGCCGAGCGTCGGCCTTTTTATCAAATTACGACCTTAACAGACCGGATGAACTACTGTTCTTCTCCCATCAACAATTTTGGGTGGCATATGACAGTAGAAAAGCTATTGGGAATTGAGGTTCCTAAAAGAGCCCAATACATTCGGGTGATCATGATGGAGTTAGCTCGTATTTCAGACCATATCATCTGTAACTCCATTTTAGGTGTGGATACTGGGGCTTACTCTGGATTTCTTTACGTTTTTCAAGAACGAGAAAAGATTTATGAAATCTATGAAGAGGTTTGTGGTGCCCGATTAACCACCAATATGGGTCGATTTGGTGGTATGGAACGTGATTTATCCCCTACTGCGATCGCCAAAATCAAAGATTTGGTTTATAATTCATTGCCAAAAGTATTGAAAGAGTTTGAAAACTTGTTCAATCGCAACCGAATCTTCATGGACCGTACGGTGGATGTAGGACCAATCACAGGCAAACGCGCAATGGAATATGGTTTTACGGGGCCAAATTTACGCGCTGCTGGTATTGACTACGATGTTCGTATCGCAGAACCCTATTCTTCGTATGAGGATTTTGAATTTGATATTCCTGTAGGACATAACGGCGACACGTATGATCGTTTCATGGTTCGAAATGGTGAGATGTGGGAAAGTATAAAGATCATACGCCAGGCGCTTGAGAACCTCCCTGAAGGACCCTATTACGCCAATGAAGATCATTATTACCTTCCTCCAAAGAAGGAAGTATACCGCAATATGGAAGCGCTAATCTACCATTTCAAAATCGTTATGGGAGAAATTGATGCCCCTGTCGGTGAAGTTTACCATGCGGTTGAAGGAGGGAATGGAGAAGTCGGATTCTATCTCATCAGTGATGGTGGTCGAACTCCATTTAGATTGCACTTCCGGAGACCTTGTTTTATATATTACCAAGCCTATCCTGAAATGTGCCAAGGCGGTACAATCTCAGATGCAGTAGCGATCATGAGTAGTTTAAATGTAATTGCTGGGGAACTGGACGCTTGATTTATTTATTGACCTTTATTCTGAAAAACCACTATGGCGGTTGAAATAGAAAATATCGTATTTACACCTGAGCGTTTAGCAAAAGCTAATGAGATCATCGCTCAATATCCAGAAGGGAAGCAAAAATCTGCTTTATTACCTTTATTACATTTGGCGCAAGAGCAATATGGCTGGGTAAGTGCGGCGGTGATGGACTACGTAGCCTCAATACTTTCAATAGAACCCATCGAGGTGTATGAAGTAGCTACGTTTTACACCATGTTTCATTTAGAGCCTGTTGGAAAGCATGTCATCGAATATTGCCGAACAGGCCCTTGTTGCACCATGGGTGGGGAGGAAGTGTATGATCATTTAAAGAAAAAACTTCAAATTGATGCAGGTGAGACGACCTCAGACGGGGTATTTACCTTAAAAGAAGTCGAATGTTTGGCCGCGTGTGGCTGGGGACCTTGTTTTCAGATTCGGGAGAAGTTCTTCCTTCATTTGACCCCAGAGAAAGTTGATGACATCATCACAGAACTGAGAAATTAAGAACCGTCCTTCGTATTTGTAGGACTATCCACCCAATATCAGTCAAAACAGACCAATGAAGATCTTAACAGAATATATTCACCATCCCGGCATAGAAACACTATCGGTTTACCGAAGTGTTGGTGGTTACCGTGCCGTTGAAAAAGCGCTTAAAAGCATGACGCCCGACGAGGTGGTCGAGGAGGTCAAGAAGGCCGGGGTTCGGGGACGCGGTGGTGCGGGATTCCCCATGGGTTTAAAATGGAGTTTTCTGGCAAAACCAGAAGGTGTACCTCGTTACTTAGTCTGCAATGCGGATGAATCGGAACCTGGTACATTCAAGGATCATTACTTGATGAAGTCCATTCCGCATCTCTTGATTGAAGGAATGATTGTTTCTTCCTTTGCTTTGGGTGCGAATAAGTCGTTCATCTATGTGCGGGGAGAATTGATGTATGTTATCCATATCCTAGAAAAGGCCATTCAAGAGGCAAAAGCTGCGGGTTTACTAGGAAAGAATATACTAGGATCTGGATATGATTTGGAATTAATCGTCCAACCTGGTGGTGGTGCTTACATTTGTGGGGAAGAAACAGCCTTGTTGGAATCATTGGAGGGAAAACGCGGTAATCCGCGGAATAAACCCCCATTCCCCGCAGTTAAAGGTTTATACCAATGCCCTACTGTGGTGAATAATGTGGAATCGATTGCCACAACCCCTTGGATTATCAACAATGGGGGAGATGCCTATGCAGGCATTGGCATAGGCCGCAGCACCGGGACGAAATTGATTTCGGCATCAGGTCACATCAACAAACCTGGGGTGTATGAAATTGTCCTAGGTTTACCGGTTGAGGAATTCATTTATTCTGACGAATATTTAGGTGGAATACGCCCAGGGCATGAATTGAAAGCTGTCGTGGCTGGGGGTTCTTCGGTGCCTATTTTACCGGCGCATCTGATTTTGAAGACAGCGACGGGCGAGTCTCGGTTGATGTCCTACGAAAGCTTATCGGATGGTGGTTTTGCCACAGGAACTATGTTAGGTTCTGGAGGATTCATTGCCATGGACGAAACTACGTGTATTGTACGCAATACTTGGAATTTTTCTCGCTTTTATGCCCACGAATCGTGTGGCCAATGCTCACCGTGTCGGGAAGGGACGGGCTGGATGACCAAAGTATTGGATCGCATAGAACACGGACATGGTACGCCGGAGGATATTGATCTTTTGGTTGATGTGGCTAAAAAAATAGAAGGAAATACCATTTGTCCTTTGGGTGATGCCGCTGCGTGGCCTGTGGCTAGTGCCATACGGCATTTCCGGGATGAATTTGAATGGCATATAAAACACCCCAAAGAAGCGACACTCCCCGGAGCAGTTTATCGTGGATCTCTTTCGTTGGTTTAATTTCGTTTGAACAGTTAGTTATGGAAAATACAACCTCGCCTTTATTCAAGGTCACAATAGATGGCCGCCAAGTAGAAGTACCTGCAGGTACCACTATTTTGCAAGCCGCCCGCCAAATCGGACCGGAAGTAGCACCTCCCGCCATGTGCTACTATGAGCCACTTAAAGGAACAGGTGGCAAATGCCGCGCGTGTCTGGTGAAAGTAGCTCAAGGATCAGAAAAAGATCCACGTCCTATGCCTAAACTGGTTGCATCGTGCATTACCCCAATCCAAGATGGTATGGTGGTCGAAAACTACAGTAATCCAGAGGTATTGGAAGCAAGAAAGGGCGTTGTTGAATTCTTATTGATCAATCATCCGCTGGATTGTCCTGTGTGTGACCAAGCTGGTGAATGTCATTTGCAGGATTTTTCGTTTGAACATGGTACAGGGGCAACCCGATACCAAGAGGATCGTCGGACTTTTGAGAAGGAAGATATCGGGCCCTATGTTCAATTGCACATGAACCGTTGCATTCTCTGCTACCGTTGCGTTTATACAGCCGATCAGCTAACAAACAAGCGGGTACACGGTGTAATGCACCGAGGAGATCATGCTGAAATCAGCACCTATATTGGGCAAGCCATTGATAATGACTTTTCCGGCAACGTGATCGATGTTTGTCCTGTAGGCGCCTTAACCGACAAAACCTACCGCTTCAAAAATCGGGTTTGGTTTTCCAAACCTGTAGATGCACACCGCGATTGCGATACGTGCTCGGGTAAAGTTCACCTTTGGTATAAAGGCTCTGAAGTGATTCGGGTAACTGCCCGCAAAAACCAGTGGGGAGAGGTTGAAGATTTCATTTGCAATACCTGCCGATTTGAGAAAAAAGAAACCTCAGATTGGACGATAGAAGGTCCCGCATCCATGCCTCGTCATTCGGTTATGTCAGCCAATAAATATGCTGCCAATACCGTTCAGAAACCCGCATTTGCGATGAACCTTGCGGAGGCTCAGTTCAAGAAAATCGATGATAGTCGTCCTTATTTGAATTCAATGGACGAGATAAAGCAATCAGACGATTACAAGGCCTTGATGGAGAAAAACACGAAGTTTTTCAAAAAATAAGTCGAATCGACAAGGGAATGAGGAGGACTCACTCCCTTGTATTTTGTATTTTTGTGAGACCAACGCTGATTCAATCGAATCGGAAATAGACAAGATCAATGGAAACCGTATTTTTTGTAAAAACAATCATCATCATTACCATATTTGCTTTGTCATTAGGCATTGCAGCGTATGAAACTTACTTTGAACGAAAAGTAGCTGCCTTTATTCAGGATCGTATTGGCCCTAATTATGCTGGACCCTATGGCTTGTTGCAACCTTTGGCAGATGCGGGAAAACTCTTTTTTAAGGAAGAATTTATTCCAACAAAAGCAGATAAGTTTTTATTCATTTTAGGCCCGAGTTTGGCGATGTTCACAGCGCTAATGACTTCTGCGGTTATTCCTTTTGGTGACACCTTAAAAATTGCTGGACATGTCATAGACGTTCAGGGTATGGAGGTGAATATTGGCGTATTGTGGGTTTTTGGTATTGTTTCCCTAGGCGTCTATGGAATTCTTATTGGTGGATGGGCGTCGAATAATAAGTATTCATTGTATGGTGCAATTCGGGCAGCGTCGCAAAATATCAGCTACGAACTCGCGATGGGTTTGGCTATCATCGCCATATTGATGATGTCTGAATCGTTGTCTATCCGCGAAATTGTCAAACAACAACATGGAGGAAATTGGAATATCTTTTATCAACCCCTCGGATTTATTATATTCTTAACGTGTTCATTTGCGGAATGTAATCGAACACCGTTTGACTTACCCGAGTCTGAAAATGAATTAGTAGCGGGTTACCATACCGAATATTCATCCATGAAATTAGGCTTATACCTGTTCTCTGAATATGTCAACATGTTCATTTCCTCAGCGATTATTGCGGCATTGTACTTTGGCGGATTTAATTATCCTGGAATGGACTGGGTGTATACGCAACTGGTAGGTCAATTTGGTGATATCATGGGCCATAATGTGGCGACAGGATTAGGTATTCTTGTCTTTTTCTTGAAAATAGCCTTTTTCATTTTCTTCTTTATGTGGGTTCGTTGGACTTTGCCTCGTTTCCGGTACGACCAACTCATGGCATTAGGCTGGAAAGGTTTAATCCCGTTGGCTGTGATCAATGTGATCATCACCGCAGCAGCTTTGTTGTCAGGATCTACATTACTAGGCATCTACATCGGATTAGCGGCTTTCCTATTGGGATTAACCGTCATTTGGCCACTTGTTAAACCAAAGTCCCCTTCACGGGTACAGATCTAAACGATTGAATTATGCAGCTGACAAATCGAGCGAAAAAAACAGATAAAACCGAGTTAAGTTTATACGAGAGAAGTTATCTTCCGGGTATTGCTACGGGTTTAGGCATTACGATCAAGCATTTTTTTTCCAAAAAACCAACGATTCAATACCCCGAGCAAACACGTTATTTGGGGCCTGTTTTCAGAGGTCACCACATTTTAAAGCGGGATGAAAAAGGCCGCGAACGCTGCACAGCCTGTGGTTTGTGTGCAGTAGCCTGTCCGGCTGAAGCGATTTCCATGGTAGCTGCCGAACGCAAGAAAGGAGAAGAGCATTTGTATCGGGAGGAAAAATATGCGGCGCAATACGAAATCAATATGCTCCGTTGCATTTTTTGTGGACTTTGTGAAGAGGCTTGTCCGAAAGAAGCCGTATATCTCCGCCACGACAAATTTGTACCTGTATTTACGGACCGGAATCAAGTTATTTACGGCAAAGATCAACTTGTTGAGGACATGAACGATCGGTACAATCGGGATGCATGGACAAAAGAAGACATGCAGGCTTTGTGGAACAAACAACAAGGCTAATTGCTTATTAAAAGTTTATTATTATCATGACTACTCCATCAATTGTTTTGGTTTTTTCTGCGCTGTCTGTGATCACCTTGTTTGGTGGCTTAGGCACCATTTTATCAAAAAATCCAATTCACAGTGTTATTTATTTAATACTTACCTTCTTCTCTATTTCGGCGCATTACATTTTATTGAATGCGCAATTTTTAGCGGCGGTTAACATCATCGTTTATGCAGGTGCTATCATGGTTCTTTTCTTGTTTGTTATTATGTTCCTAAACCTTAGAGAAGGAGGAAGTAATGAGCTAAACAAAAAAACTACCTTAGCCGCTGCGGGTATAGTCGGAGTTACGCTAGGTGCCATCTTATTGGGTGTTTTGAGGACAGCGCCAAAAGAAGAGATTAACCCCATGTTTTTCAATTCGCAAACAGGGATTATCGAAAATTTAGGTATTCTTTTATATAAAGACTATTTATTGCCTTTTGAGCTCGTTTCTATCCTATTTCTAGCCGCCATGGTAGGGGCAGTCATGTTAGGAAAACGGGAATCGGGAGAACGAAATTTTTAATGTTAGGCTGTCAATTGACAGCCTTTTTTTCTTTACACTATGGCGCTTATCTTACCTGTTCGAGGTGTGCTTCCACTTTACCCGTCAACGTGTTGGTTCGCACCCAATGCAACAATCGTAGGGGATGTTCAACTGGGTGAAAACTGCACCGTTTGGTTCAATGCCGTCATTCGAGGAGATGTCAATGCCATTCGCATGGGAGATTATGTCAATATACAAGATGGTGCGGTTATTCATTGCACGTACCAGAAAACTCAGACCCAAATTGGCCATTATGTTAGCATCGCCCACAACGCTATCGTACATGGGTGCACAATAGAAGACGAAGTATTGATAGGAATGGGAGCGATCATCATGGATGGTGCTTACATAGAGAAAAATGCGATTATTGCGGCTGGAGCTGTTGTAACGCAAAATACACGCGTAAAAGCCGGAACTATTTACGCAGGAAATCCAGCCAAATACCTGAAAGATGTTTCACCAGAACAGGGTGAAGTTTTTTTACGTACGGCCAATAATTATGTGATGTACAGCCAATGGTTTAAAGAATCGGAATGAGTAGTTTGGCTAATTTCTGCCATTACGGAAGATATTATCTCGACCACCAGGTTCTTTGGGAATATTGTCTGCTGCACCTTTCCACGATTTATCCTTAAATGCCCCGCGTTTTACGGAATTGATGAAACTTGTCCAAGCAAAAGGACTTAATAAAGGATTCATCGTCACTTGACCCCGTGTCTGCAGCTGATTTAATTGTTGGGTCATGGCATATCGGTAATTCATATCCGCACTCATCCCGGACATGTTGGCCATTTCAGCAATTTTTTCCCGACTAAAATTTTTCGCAATTTGTTCACGTTCGCGCGCATCAGGCAGCTCCATGGCGATCAAGGCTTCTTTAAATTCTTCCTCCGTACTGAAAGGGTACACCTTGACTTCCTTGAGAAGCTTGGCGTCTTGCTGTAATTCGACGACGGCCGAATAGTTTAACATGGCTTTTTTGGGAATACGGTGGTATTGAGGTTTGAAACCAACATAGCTAAACACCACACTATCTTCCGGAAATACGTACAGAATAAAGTATCCACGAGCATCGGCAATAGTACCACGGCCCGCAGCAGGAATACTGATATACGCGTTAGGTAGAGGTTCTTCCGTCTTGCTATCGATCACAAATCCTGAGAAGGTAATGTACTTATTTTCACCCTGTCCGATGGCTTGAAAAGAAATCACCATCAAGACGACTAAACTCAATAAAATTTTATGAAAATCCATCATCCTGCTAACAATTTAAAATAGGTAACAATAAAGGGTACTGAAAGCAAGAGGCCATCAAAACGATCTAAAAAACCACCATGGCCCGGAATGATAGAGCCGGAATCTTTGATGGAAATACTTCGTTTGAATAACGACTCCACCAAATCACCCAAAGTTCCCGTTACAACTATAATGAAAGCAATAACAAGCCAATGCATGATGGCTAAATCGGTGAAAAGGTACCCCATGGATAACGCGGCTAAAACCGAAAAAATTGCACCCCCAATAAAGCCCTCCCAAGTTTTTTTGGGAGAAACACGAGCAAACAACTTTCTTTTACCTAAAGCACGTCCCGCAAAATAAGCCCCCGAATCATTTACCCATAGTATAACCAACAGCCCGGTTAAGAGTTCAGGTTTGTAGGTAAATTCTTCGATGATCAATTCCACGATCAGCGCAAAAGGCACGGCCACATAAATAATCCCCAAAAACGTATACCCTAAGTTAGCAAACGGGCGATCATCCAATTTCTTAAAAAGTTTTATAAAAAATGTCGTAGTGAGCAGGGGTACAATCAGATAGTAATTTCGAAAAGATACCATATCCCGCTCGACTAAATAAGTTACGATGACCAAAAACAAGCCACATAAAGTACCCCAAGCGGTTAATGGAAGATGAGAATCGAGCTTAAGCAGTTTGTAAAACTCGACTTGAGTAAGGACGGATAGGAGAACCAACAAAAAAAGAAGCGACAACGGGCTGAACCAGATGCAAAACATCATGGCAGGCACGGCAATGACAGCGGCTATGATACGCTGAGATAAATTTGAAAGGTTTTTTAATGCCATAATTATGAAAAAACTTACGTCTGCTGAGCATCAGGATGGTTATCGAATAGCCAAATCTGAGCCTCCAATCCAACAGAAGCTGGAACAAATACCTCGCAAAATCCAAAATTAACATAACTACTGTCCTTCTTATTAACCAAGACCGCATCAAATCCAGCAGCTTGCAAGTCCAGAGTGATCATTTGCGCTAAGAAGCTATTTTGCGATGTCAAAATTTTTGTCCAACCCTCCATAAACCAAAGTTACGGTAAATTCGATTGTTTCCAACGTAGGGTTTCCATTAAATGAAAACAGTCTTTCACCACATAATCAATGATCGGCTTGAGGGAATCATTTTGAGTCGCTTGGGTAAGATAAACCGCCCCACGAAGAAAGTGCTGTGTGGTGTCTGTCATATAAAATTGAAAATGACTAGGCACTTCCCCTTTTATTTCAATCACTACCGCTTTATTGCCATTCGGTAGCGAAACAATGGATTCCCGCTTTTCTGTGGCACGAACTAAATGTTTATCGGCCAACCGAAAAGCATCCAAAATATGCTCTTGGAGACGCTGAGGATTCTGTTTAAAATTTTTATAGGTGAATTGGACCCGCGCATTCAATTGAGGATAATACAAAATGATCCAATGCGGCTCCGCAAAACGAAAAGTATCCGGTTGTATAATGGCCGCTTGTGAGAATTCAAATTGATACGGGTAACGATCGGGAAGAGGCTGGTAAGCAACGGGAGGCAATGGAATTCGAAAGAAACCACGCGGTTTCGGCGTAAAAGATTCCGGGCTTGATTGACACCCTAAAATCCAGACCCAACACAAAAGAAGTAAACCCAATCCACACTGTTTCATCGACACCTTTAGCTGTTTTCCAACAAAAATACATCATTCTCAGTTCTCCACCTAAAGCGAATCAATTCATGCAAGTTGTCTGGTTTAAACGAGATTTACGTTTGACGGATCACGCCCCGCTTGCTGCGGCCGTCGCATCTGGGGAACCGATCCTGCTGCTGTATGTATTTGAGCCTTCATTGCTTGATGACCCGCATTATGATGACCGACATTGGCGTTTTGTTTGGGAATCTCTACAAGATATGCAACGTCGATTAGCCGATATACCCCTAGTCATAGTAAAGGCCGAGGTGCTAACTGTGCTTTCGTATCTTCCAAAACCTTTTACCTTATTGAGCTATAAAGAGACGGGAATCTACAAAACCTATGCACGTGATCAAGCAGTGGCCCAATGGATGAAACTTCGTGGATATACATGGATGGAATTTCCTAGCCACGGGGTCCGTCGAGGAGCGAAGAATCGAAAAGATTGGGTGGCGCGGTGGCATAGAAAAATGCACGAATCCCAAATTTCCAATGCAAAGCCCACAACCCTTTGGACAGAAGCAGCCTCGCTTCAAGCCCGATTTCCAATAGAAATCCCGGAACAGTGGCAGCTACAGGAAGGTGGATTTCAACCCGGTGGCGAAACTTACGCTTGGCGCTATTTGGAAAGCTTTTTATGGGAACGAAGCAAAGCCTATTCCAGGTCCTTGTCAAAGCCTTTGGCGTCCCGGAAGCACTTAAGTCGTCTATCTCCATACCTAACTTGGGGAAATCTTTCCGTCCGTCAAGTGTACCAAAGGATGCGGGACGTCCGAAAGCAGGTACAACATACCTTTCATTTAGACAATTTTGGTTCTCGGTTGCGTTGGCATTGTCATTTTATACAAAAATTTGAATCCGAATACCGGTTGGAATTTGAAAATACCAACCCTGCTTTCGCCAATTTCCCTTGGCAACCCAATACGCACTGGGTAACGGCTTGGGAGGAGGGAAAAACAGGATATCCACTCGTAGACGCCTGCATGCGTTGTTTACATGCCACAGGATACATCAACTTTCGCATGCGGGCACTTTTGGTAAGCTTTTTTTGCCATATTTTATTGCAAGATTGGCGTACGGGGGTTCATCATTTGGCTCGACTTTTTTTAGATTTTGAACCTGGCATTCATTACCCTCAATTTCACATGCAAGCCGCAGTGACCGGCATGAATACCATCCGCATTTACAATCCAATCAAACAATCTCGGGAGCATGATCCTGAGGGAGAATTCATCAAAAAATGGGTTCCCGAATTACAATCTTTACCGACCTCCTACGTGCACACGCCATGGGAAGTGCCGCCTTTAGAACAGACCTTCTACCAATTCATTCCCGGAGAAACCTACCCTTTTCCGTTGGTTCAATTGGATCAAGCATTAGTGCGAGCGAAAGAACTATTTTATCCTTTTAAGAAATCCGTTCAAGTCCGACAACATACCCCCGCATTATTGGAGAAACTGGTCATTCCCTCAAAGGATGAACCACATCAGACGCCACCAAAAAATACAACACGCAAAAAAGGTCAAAAATCACCAAAACAACAATCATGAAAACCGTACGACTTATTTTAGGTGACCAATTGAATCCCAACCACCCATGGTATCAAACCGTCGAAGACCACGTCCTCTATGTGATGATGGAGGTTAGGCAGGAAACAGATTATGTGCCCCACCATATTCAAAAGGTTTTGGCGTTTTTTATGGCCATGCGTTCATTTTCAGCGCATTTACAAACGCAAGGACATCACGTGCTCTATTTACCCCTCGATGATCCTCAAAATTGTCAAGATATCGGCATTAATCTCCGGTGGATTTGTACACAATACAACATCACCAATTGGGCGTATCAAGAGCCCGATGAGTACCGGTTGGACCAACACATGTTGGCTATTGGCCACGCCCTAGAACTACCCGTCACTTGTGCGTCGAGTCACCACTTCTTGACGACCCGAGAGGAGTTAGCGCAATTTTTTAAAGGGAAGAAGACATTTTTGATGGAATCCTTTTACCGATACATGCGCAAAAAATGGATGATCTTGATGGATGACAAAGAACCAATCGGAGGGCAATGGAATTATGATGCTGAAAATAGATCCAAACTCCCAGCGAACCATAAACCCCTAGCACCGAGGTTGTTTGCGAAACCTGCCTCAGACTTGATCGGTATGCTTGAAAAAATGGGAGTAAAAACAATTGGAAAAATGACATCTGAGGGATTAATCTGGCCTACCACGCGAGATGAGGCCCTCGACCTACTTCGGTATTTTCTAGATCACGCGTTGATTCACTTCGGTCGTTACGAAGATGCCATGGCGCAACATGATTGGTCTGTTTATCACTCCCGATTATCATTCGCCTTAAATGTCAAGTTACTTTCCCCCCTTGAGGTAGTTGAGCAAGCGGTTGCTCACTGGCAAGATCATCAGGAACAGATTACCCTCCCACAAATCGAAGGTTTTATTCGCCAAATCATCGGGTGGCGTGAGTTTATGCGTGGAATTTATTGGGCTCACATGCCTCAGTATGCTGGTTTAAACGTGTTGGATCACAAAGCAGACCTTCCGGATTGGTTTTGGACAGGGGAAACTAAGATGAATTGCTTACGTCAAAGTATTGGACAATCCTTACATTACGCTTACGCTCATCATATCCAACGTTTGATGGTCATCGGGAACTTTGCTTTATTAGCCGGGATTTCCCCGGATGCTTTAGATGAGTGGTATTTAGGAATTTACATTGATGCCATTGAATGGGTTGAAATCACCAATACACGGGGAATGAGCCAATATGCCGATGGCGGAATTGTAGGGAGCAAACCGTATGCTGCATCGGCCAATTACATTCAAAAAATGGGGGATTATTGCAAACATTGTGCGTATGACGCAAAAATCCGTACGGGAGACCGGGCTTGTCCATTCAATGCGCTGTATTGGGACTTTTACGCGCGACATGAGGCCCTTTTTCGAAAAAATCCCCGCATTGGGATGGTGTACCCCACTTGGGAGAAAATGGGAAAAGACGTTCAAACCTCCATTCGAAATCAAGCGGCTAAATACAAACAAGATTTAAATTCCTTGTGAAGCCTGATTGAAACAATCACGGCAACGGGCTTCATAAGAATCTTGTTCGCCCAACAAGATTTGGTCAGCGTTGGGGGCTTTTCGGTAAGAATAATGCGCTACTTCGCCACATTGCACACAAATTGCATGAACTTTGGTTACATATTCGGCGAGTGCCATCAAGGTAGGCATGGGTCCGAAAGGCTGCCCCGAGGAATCCATGTCCAAACCTGCCAAAATCACCCGCTTTCCCTCATTGGCCAAACGCGTAACCACCTCCGGGAGCTCTCGGTCAAAGAATTGGGCTTCATCAATACCGACAACTTCGCAAGTTCCGGCGAGTTCTAAAATATCACGGGCTTTATCGACGGGCGTGGAAGGAATTCGTTGTCGGCTATGCGAAACAATATCTTCCACATGGTACCGTGTATCGGTGGTTGGCTTAAAAATCTCAACTTGTTGTTTGGCGATGGCGGCACGATTCAGCCGTCGGATCAGTTCTTCGGTTTTTCCAGAAAACATCGAACCACAAATCACCTCAATCCAACCGCTTCGTTGTCCTTTTTTTTTCTCCATTCGAGGTTCGATAAACATATTACTTTCTTTTATTCGTTTTCTAGATTAGATTGCACTGAGAATAAGCTCACAAAAAAACAGATTTTCTCCATGACCTACAAATGGAATTTGGAAGCGGTACAACGCTATTCAGCCCAAGTGGCCCAACAACTGACTAACCGATTTTATGCAGAAAAAAAACATATAACGGGTCTAGAGATTAGTCAATTCACGGAACTAAAATCACTTAATTGGCTGATATTAAAGCAACTATTTCAACGCTGGGAAGAGGAAATTGCCCGTTGGAAAAGCCCTTATTTCGATTATTCTGTAGCTGAAGTACAAGAAGCACAACAACTTTTTTTCAATCGGGCTTCACAGCATATTCTAGTTCAACGTCCTGATTTCCAGCCCTTAGTACAACAGGCGATCACAGATTTGTTTGCGTTGATCCTATCCCCTACTGATTTTTTCTCATGGCAAGGGGGAGCTACGGCTCTTTCGGCGACATGGTGGGAAAAAAATCGTCGGTATTTGTTAGTGCAACCCGAATTATGCCAGCAGTTGCAACAACAAAGCGATGATTTGAGTGAAAGCCAACTCAACGCATGCATTGTTCAACATGCTTTATCCCCGACGGCTGAGGTCTTTGACCCTATTTGGGCCCAGTTTAATCAATGGCAACCCTTACCAACCGAGTTGACCCAATCAACACCGAATAGCCCGAAACCAGAGGTGTCTGCAAGTTCCTCCTCTTTTTTCGACCAGTTAGAGCCACAAATACACATTCCTACCGTACCTTCAAAACCCCTGGAGTACATAGAAAAAGTACTTATTCAAGAAAAACCTGCCGCTTTCCCTACTGGAACTCGTAATTTCAATGATGTTCAGACCAATTCTCCGTCTGTAGGCGATATTCACCAAAAAAGTAAAATTACCTCCATCATGGGGTCACTGTCGATCAACCAAAAATTCACCTACATCAATCAATTGTTTCAGGGCGATGCGCAACTTTTTCGAGATACGGTGGAGGATCTCGAAAGTTCGGTCGACTTTTTATCAGCCCGAGACAAATTGGTCAAGAAATATGTGCCGCGCTTTATTTGGGATGTTACCGCGTCAGAGGTAGAAGAATTCTTTGACATGGTCGAGCGTCGATTTAAATAAAAATCGATTAATATCTTACAATCAGCTGTTTATGATTTATAATTCATGACTATTTTCTATTTTTGAAAAAAAATAGTCATGAAACGAATGATAGTAGCTGGAATTTTTTCCAGCCTAATCAGCTATGGCCAACCGCCAATATCTGTACTTTCGTGGGCCTCGGGCCAGATCGAAAGTGTCGCTATACCCCAAAAAATGGCCGACATTGGAAATCCGGCATTGGTGCTACCTTTTTCTATTCAAGCACATGTTCAACCCACACTTCCCGGCTTTCGATCCATGACCGCACAGGCGACAGGATCGGGATCAACACTAGGCTGGTCGATTGAATTGGGTACCCGGGGGAATACCTTACTCGCCCATCAACGGATGCGGTTGGGTATTTCAGCCCAAAAAGATCGCTTCCTCATCGGGATTCGGGGCGGACTTCACGTGTGGCAGCATCAACATCCCGACCAACCCACCGTATGGCTTCCTTCGTTCGAATTTGGCGCCATTTACCACATGTCCTCACAATGGCAAACAGGTTTTTTTGCGGGTGGAGATGCGTCAACTCGATTTTGGTGCATGGGTATAGCCTATCAGCCCTTTCCAGAGTGGCGATGCCAGCTAGAATGGAACACTGGCTTTCGTGGAGGAGTGCATTATTTTTGGAGGCCCGAATGGATTTTTCATGCCGGGGTTGTCCAGCGTTCCTTGCGCACGGGGATTACTTGGAATTTCCATCCTTGGCGACTCGGCGCTGCCATTGCGCGCTGGCCGGAGGGTTGGATTACGTCAACCTATAGTTTGGTTTATCAGCCATGATACCTAGGACCCTCTTTATTTGGTTGCTCAGCTGCTTCACGGCTTACAGCCAAGTTGATCGACAAACCTATTTAGATCAACGATTACAAGAATTTATTAGCTTAGAAATCACCGATGATGCTGAGGATTGGATTGAGTGGCTCGACCAAATTTACCAAAATCCTTGGGACATCAATCGGGTTACGGAAGAAGAACTCCGGAGTTTACACCTAGTATCAGAAGCTCACATTCAAGCTTTCATTCACCACCGGCAAGAAATTGGTGCCTTTCAAAACATATTGGAGATCCAAAGCATAACAGGCTGGACAGAAGAAGTTTGGCATCGGGTGGGCCCACTGCTCACCATACCAAAACCGCGAAACACAGCCAGTCCCTGGTGGAAACGGGGTACTGAACTCTTTTATTTACAACGCTGGGACCGCTCACTTCCACATGTGTTGGGCTTTACTGATCAAAAGTATGCCGGAACCCCTTTTCGGTTTCAACAACGCATGCGTTGGCAACACCCTCAAGATTTTAGTGTGGGTATCGTAACGGAAAAAGACCCTGGAGAGCGTTCCTATTTAGATTATATCGGTTTTCATTTGGCGAAACAAAAAACAAAAGGGTGGGTCAGTCAAATTCTGGGGGACTTTCAAATTCAATTTGGGCAAGGACTTGTTTGGGGGGCTGGATTTTTCGTAGGAAAGGGCGGCGAAACCATTTATTCCATTCGACGTGGCCAAGGAGGTTTACGTCCATATACTTCAATTGGGGAAAGAATAGCCTTACGAGGCGCGGCTGCTACCTATCAATGGCGACAGTGGTACATTACGGGTGTTCTTTCCTATCGAAAAACCGATGCCCGAATCCAGTTGGATAGTTTCTTTACCTCTATTTCTACTATAGGATATCACCGGACAGCATCGGAAATCAGTCAAAAAAATACCTTGGGTGTTTTTACCGCCGGAGGAGATCTACACTACCGAACTCGAAGTTGGTTGGCCGGTATGAGTTTAGCCTACACCCGATACGAAAAAGAGGCTAATCCAGCAGAACAACTCTACAATGCCTATGCCTTCCGAGGCAAACAACTTTCAACGCTATCAGGGTATTATAGCTACCAAGGAAATGGATTTCAATCGTTCGGTGAGGTGGCTCGATCTTCATCGGGAGGTATAGGGTGGATTCAAGGTCTCACCGCCATTCCCCATCCCGGTTGGGAAATGGCCATGCTGTATCGTCGCTATGATCGCCATTTCCATTCCGTGTATGGTCAAGCATTTGGGGAATACAGTCGGCCTACCAACGAACAAGGATTCTATGCTGGACTGAAATTTTTACCCAAAAAGGGAATTCAATGGACCGCATTTTTTGACCAATTTTCCCATCCTTGGATCCGATTTCAAACGGTAGGGCCAGGTCATGGACAACATGTTGGCCTCCGGTGGCAAAATGCACAACGAGATAAAGCGCATTGGATTTTCCAAGGAAGTTGGAAACTTCGAACGCTTTTTCCTGGAGTACAAACCCATGTGGAAAACTCGGCAAGGTGGCAATTTGCTGCCCAATGGATTGCCCCAACCCAAAAACGATGGAATTGGCATAGCCGCTTTCTATACAATCGACAAGCTAAAACAGAGGGCTGGGGTATTTTTCAGGATGTAAAATTCCAATATTCGTCGGGGGAATTCAAGGGAAGAATGGGATACTTTCAAACAGCTGGCTACGCGCATCGGGTCTATGTTTTTGAACCGGATGTGTTGATGGGAGGATCCTTCCCTGCGTTTTATGGGCGAGGGTGGCGCGGAGTTGGGGTTTGGCGCCAAGCGGTTGGGCCCAAACTAGATTTCTGGGCCCGTTTAGCCTATTTACGGGTTTATGATAGACCCTCCGTAGGAAGTGGGCTTGAAACAACCCCTGGTCCTGAAAAGTGGACCCTCACTACCCAAGTTCGGTACAGAATGTAATCAAAATAGCTCACGCGCTACAGCCAACGTGGTACTTGACTTACTCATGGTGTAAAAATGCAGCGCAGGTACTCCAAAATCCATGAGTTCACGACCTTGTTGTATGCACCATTCGATACCGATCTGACGAGCGGCTTTATCATCCGGACAGTTTTCAACCGCTTTCTGGAGATCATGCGGCATATCCAAAAAAAAGATTTTAGGAAGAATATCCAATTGCTTCTTCGTCGCCAATACCTTTAATCCTGGAATAATGGGAATATGAATATCATGCTCTCGACATTTTTTTACAAAATCAAAGTACTTTTGGTTATCAAAAAACATTTGGGTCACGATATAATCAGCACCTGCTTCTACTTTTTGCTTCAAATAGGTGAAATCCTGATCAAAGGTATGCGCCTCAAAGTGTTTTTCAGGGTAAGCAGCTACTCCCACGCAAAAGTTAGATTTTTCCAAGTACTCGGCTTCTTCGTATAGATACCGACCTTGGTTCATGGCTTGGATTTGCTCAACCAGTTCGTTGGCGTAGGCATGTCCATCGCGCTTAGGCTTGAAGTGAGTGAAGGGTTTGGCGGTATCACCTCGTAGCGCCAGCAAATTTTCAATCCCTAGATAATTTAAATCGATCAAAAGATCTTCTGTATCATCCTTGGTAAAACCACCGCATAAGACATGGGGTACAGGATCCACGTGAAATTTGTGAAGAATTGCCGAACATATGCCAACGGTTCCAGGGCGTTTACGTGTTCGAACCTCCTTCACCGATCCATCCGGTTGGGTTTGGGTAAAGTATTCTTCGCGGTGAAAGGTAACGTCGATAAACGGAGGCTTTAATTCCATCATAGGCTCAATCGCCTCAAACAATTCATCTACCCGGGTACCTTTTGCGGGAGGGATTATTTCAATCGAAAATAGAGGCTTTCCGCCTGATTGGGCTATGTGATCCGTTACCTTTGCCATAAAAAATAAAATCAAATTGAGTAGCAATAATACTGTTTCCGATTTGATATATCAGGGCTGCTTGGTAATTTTAGAGAAATTCTCTGATCAACCCAACAAAAAACTAGTAAAACAGATGAAAAAACTAATTGGATGCTTTTTAGTACTCTTCCCATTCCTCGTACAGGCTCAAGACTTGCGAAAGTACACCGGTACATACAGTATGCAAGGCCCGTTTCAGAAAGTCGAGGTCAAGATCGAAAATGGGCAATTGGTTGGTATAGCCGATGGTTCTGAGGGTTCTCGTTTAGAAAAAACGCAACAACCGGATGAATTTCTCATTGTGGCTTATGGCGGAACCGCCAAGTTTGTTAAAAATACGCAAGGAATTATTACGAAGGTAAGTTTATCCGTAAATGGCGAGACCTACATGGGTTCACGCAAAGATCCATTGCCCATAGATTATGCTGGGGAGTACCAAATGAATGGCGCCCCATTTGATGTTTTAACCATCTCACCTGATGGCGCTTCATTGAAAGCAGTCGCACCTGGGGTTGGTGAAGGTCCATTACAAAGTACAGAAATTTACGATGAATTCTACGAGTCAAATAACGGGGCAACCTTGCGGTTCACGCGTAATGCTGACGGCGTGGTCAAGCGTGTGATTATTCTCGTTCAGGGGATGGAATTAATTGGCGAGAAAAAGTAAATCCTTCAGTCACCCACTTGTTTGAAATCATTCTCATGAGTGGGTGGCTAATTTCCCTTTCTCTAGCCGTCCAATTCAGGACATCTTCCTATCTTTGTTTGGAAATATCACCCCTATGGCCAAGCTTCTTGTTTACAGCTCCTCGGCGGGTTCGGGAAAGACATATACGTTGACACGAACTTACCTTAAACTTTTACTCGGTAGTCCACTCCCTGATTATTTTCGCCACATATTAGCCATTACGTTCACCAACGATGCGGCAAATGAAATGAAAGAACGGATTTTGGATACCTTGGCCGATTTGGCTTCCTCCTCGCCTGAGGTACCTTCAACCGTAGCATTTGCCCAAGAAATTGATATTTCAGCGGAAACTCTGGTTCTCCGGGCACAGAAGGCCCAAGAGGCTTTACTTCAAGAATATTCTGATTTTCATGTCAAAACCATCGATTCGTTCATGAATCAGGTGGTTCAGCAATTTACTGAGGATTTGGACCTCCCATTTCATTATGAAACGGCATTAGAAGCAGATCCTTTGCTTGTTGAAGCAGTCGACTTGGTTTTAGAAAAACTATCAATCAATGAGCCTACCCCACTCAATAAATCAATCATTCAGATTGCGGAGGAGGTCGTTACCCAAAATAAAAGTTGGACCAAAATCCGAGATACTTTACTAGATACCAGTCGCGATTTTTTGAATGACCAGCATTTTTTCCAAATCAGCCGTCTCATCGATCTTGAGACCGGTGACTTTCAAGCAATTTCCAGTGTATTAAAACAAGCCATTCAGGAAAACCAAGAAAAGGTAAAATCTTGGGGAAGAAAAGGACTAGACATCATCGAGTCTGCGGGTATCCAACCGACTGATTTTTACCAAGGAAAAAATGGCTTGGGTGGGCTTTTTCAGAAACTTTGCCGAGATCCCGAGAAATATTCGCTTCCAGAAGAACTATCCAGTTACTACTTCGATACCGTTGACTCCAATAAATGGACCGGGGCAAAAGCATCGGAATCTAGTAAACATGCTATTGCGGGCATTCAAGATCCATTAACTGACTTGTTTAATCTTTACCGGAATTACCAGGAAAACGAAGCCACGCGGTGGGCGATTTTGAAGAATATTCAAAAAGATTTATTCAAACTCCCTTTAATTCAACAGATTAAACAAGCCTTCGACGAAGTTCTTCAAGCGAACAATCAGGTTTACATTGCTGATTTCAACCGCAGAATTCTCGAAATCGTACTCCATGAGCCGGTCCCATTTATCTATGAACGGTTGGGAGAAAAATTTCATCATTTGCTGATCGATGAGTTTCAGGATACTTCAGAACTCCAATTTTTCAACCTACTCCCTCTCATTGAAAACGGTCTGGCACAAGGTTTCTTCAGTTTGGTTGTAGGCGATGCGAAACAAGCCATTTACCGATGGCGAGGAGGCAAAATGTCGTTATTGGTTCATTTGGCAAACCAAAACCTCAACGACCTTCTTCAAAATCCCATTATATCGGATATTCAAAGAGAACAGTTTTTCAGTATTGCGCCTTATCTCGAAAGGGCTAACCTCGTCACAAATTACCGAAGTACAAAAGAAATTATCGCATTCAACAACGCACTGTTTAACTTTATACTAGAGACCAAAAAAGAGATGATTCCTTTTTTGGGGGAAGTGTATTCTGACTATTTTCAAGAAACTCCGGAAACAGCTCTGGCGGGTGGTCGGGTTGAGATCAAATTAGCGTCGCCAGAGCAATGGCTTGAAGAAACATTGCAGCAATTGATTCACTTCAAAGAATCTGGCTATGCTTGGGGTGATATGGCCTGTTTAGTTCGAAAAAATGACATTTCCGGGCAATTGGCGGAGTACTTGGTTGCACACCAGGTCCCGATTTCAACATCTGACTCTCTTTTGCTGCATAGGGCTTGGGAAATTCAGCTTTTGATTGGTTTATTGGAATCTGAAGCAAATCCTCAGCGGCCTGAGCTCCGCATTGCTCCCCTTGCATTGTACGCCCAAACCACCCAATCTGAAAAAGCGACTCCGAGCTGGCTCGCCTCGTTGCATCAAATTACCTCGTGGGAATCATCCTTGAATTTCTGGCAAGATCTTGGTGTTACGCTTCCAACTTTTCACTCATCCCATCAATTGTATGCCCAGGTTGAATCTTGGGCGCATGCGCTGGGCCTATTTGGCATAAAGGGCAGAACGGAATATATCGTGACCTTCCTTGAGTTTATTCTCCAAGTAACAACGCAACAGGGGAATCATGTATTGGACTTTTTAACCCAATGGAAAAAGAAGAAGAATTCACTATCTGTTCAAACGCAAGCAAAATCCGATGCCGTAACGATCCAAACCATTCATAAAGCGAAAGGACTCGCCTACCCTGTTGTACTTCTTCCATTTTTGGATTGGTCGATGACACCCAAAACCACACAAAACGTTTGGTTTGATCTAACCCCCTTGAACGATCCTTTGCTTCAAGTGGAGACCGATTCTGGTGGTATTCGTCGGCTACCCACAGCTCGTTTGAATCCCTCGGAGAGCTTACTGCGATCCCCATTAGCCGATCAAGTAGCCGAGGAACGAACACAAGTGTACTTGGAGTCACTCAATATGCTGTATGTAGCCTTGACCCGCCCACAGGAGAAACTCTGGATTTCGTTAGCCCAGCCGAAAAAGAAAAACGAGCATTCGATTTCCTCTGTCATGCAATCTTTTTTGGAGACACAAGAGAGGTCATCTGACGGACATTGGGTAATAAGCGAGGGGATCGAAGGACCATTGCGTCCATCAAAAGTCGCAGAACCAAATGCAACTGATGAAACGCTACCATTGGTATGGCGTGGGATGGTCGTTAATCCACAGGAAAAATTAAGACTACGCCGATCAGCCGAGCGATTTTTTGAAGTACAATCGGCAGATCGCTCCAAGGATCGTGGAACGAAAATACATACCCTTTTAGCCGAAATTTCGTCGGTAGTGGATGTCGAACCTACCGTGCGACGAGCCTGTTATGCGGGCTGGATCGCAGAGGAAGAGGTAGAAAGCCTAACAAACGAAATTATGTCTTGGCTACAGATACCTGACTTGTCCCCCTACTTCGCTTCTGGATTGAAAATAGACCGAGAACGGGATCTGATTTTACCAGAGGGACAAAGCCTTCGGCCCGACCGTGTTGTTTATTTCCCCGATCGAACGGTCATTATTGATTTCAAAACTGGGCAACCTCGCGCGCAGTATATTCAACAACTTCAGCAGTACGCGGAAGCCTTTCAAGCCATGGAATATCCTTCCGTAGAAGCTTGGTTAGTTTATTTAGACGAACGAATGGTCCGTCAAGCGTATCCTTTACCTCATTCATGATGAAACTTACACTTAGAGCAGCTAGAGAGCAAGATGGACCAATCCTCTTGCAGATGATGGGTGATTTTTTCTCTCTATTTCAATATCCATTTGATCGTATCGAACGCGAGAAACAGATTCTTGAAATTCATCAAAATCCGGCTTGGGGACAAATATGGCTCTGTTGCGCAGATGATTTGACCATCCTAGGCTACCAATTTATAGCCTATACCTACAGTTTTGAATTCAAAGGACGAGTGGCCTATTTGGATGAGTATTATTTGCACGAGGATGCTCGAGGGCATGGCTATGGAGAAAGGTTTTTGGAACTACTTCTTCAAAAATACCAAGACGAAAAATTCGGATCTTTGCGTTTGGAAATCGAATCCTATAATCAAAGAGCCTACCATTTATATGAAAAAACAGGCTTCAAATTGCATGGTACACGTCATTTGATGACCAAGTTTTTGTAGACATTTACTCAACAACCTGCCGTCTGTTCAGCTGAATGTATACAAAAAAGCTGACCGTGGGTCAGCTTTTTTGTATACATTCAGCAAAGGCATTACATATTCATGCGTTTCAATTCCTGAACAGCAAAATCAGCGGCACGAGCGGTAAGCGCCATGTACGTCAAGGAAGGGTTAACACAGGAAGAGGAAACCATGGCCGCACCATCTGTGACGAATACATTTTCAGCGCCCCAGACCTGGTTATTGGGGTTGAGTACCGACGTTTTGGGGTCACGACCCATGCGAGCTGTACCCATTTCGTGGATACCAATTCCTGGGGATTTCTCTTTATCGTGATACGTACTGATATTCTTTACTCCAGCGGCTTCGAGCATATTGGCGGCTTCCGTCATCATTGTTTCCCGCATTTTCCATTCATTATCTCCCCAAGCTGCGTCAAACTCAATGATTGGCAAGCCCCATTGGTCTTTTTTATCGGTAAGCGTCATGCGGTTGTTGGGATCCGGAAGCGTTTCGCCAAAACCTTGAATTCCGATACCCCAAGGCCCAACTTGCGTCATGGCGCTTTTGAAGTCAGCACCAAATTCAAGTTCTGTTTTTGTACCGCGTCCGCGAGATGCGCCACCTTGGTACCCAAAACCACGAAGGAAGTCACGCTTATCAGATCCCCAATTGGTGAACCGAGGAATATAGATACCATTCGGACGGCGTCCAAAATAATACATATCTTCAAAGCCTTCGTAGGTACCACTCGCTCCAACAGCCAAATGGTGATCCATGACATTACGACCTAATTGATCTGAGGCATTACCAAGTCCGTTGGGATGCGTTTTGGATTTCGATTGCATCATAATCCAAGCCGAATTGACAGCGCCTGCATTGAGGAATACAATTTTCCCGTAATATTCTATGACCTCTTTGGTATTTTGGTCGATCGCCCGTACACCGGTTGCTTTTTTCTTTTCGTCATCGAAGATAACCTCGTACACGATTTTATCATTGATGAGCGTCAGGTTTCCGGTTTTGTTGGCAGCCGGTAGTGTTGCGGACTGGGTACTAAAGTACGCCCCGTACGGACATCCTCGCATGCATCGGTTTCGGTATTGGCAGCTACCCCGTCCGAGTGCGGTTTGTTCGGCAGTTGGCGCTGTTAAGTGAGCAACACGGCCGATGATCACATGGCGACCTGCCATTTTCCCCTCAACCGCTTTTTTCAATTCCTTTTCGACACAGTTAAGTTCCATGCCGGGTTGGAAATCGCTATCGGGTAGCACGTCAAGTCCGTCCTTATTTCCAGAAATACCGGCAAACTTTTCGACATACGCATACCATGGGGCAAGATCTTTGTACCGAATAGGCCAATCAACACCTACACCTTCTTCTAAGTTTGCGGTAAAATCACGCTCATTCCAGCGGTAACTTTGGCGGCCCCACATCAACGAGCGACCACCGGTGTGGTATCCTCGGATCCAGTCGAAACGACGTTTTTCCTCGTAAGGATGATCAATATCTTTTTCGAAATGGTGACGATGTTCTTCATTTGCCGTGTAGCCCGTCCGAACACCTGCCCAGTATTCTTCTTTTGTTTTCAAATCGACGCGGCCACGGTGGGGAAACTCCCAAGATTCTTTCATGGCGGTTTCATACCCAGAAACGTGCTCTATATGGCGTCCTCGATCTAACATAAGGACTTTAAGCCCTTTTTCAGCTAATTCTTTGGCGGCCCAACCTCCGGAAATTCCCGATCCTACAACGATCGCGTCGTACGAATTTTGCTCTTTTGCGTTGCCTTGAATATACATGGATGTATTTTGTCTTGTGGTTTTACGTATCCAACAGGATACAATTCAGTAAGGGTTGATTATAATGCGTAGGCTTTTTGGCCAGGCTCCATCTTCATGCAGCCCTCATATCGTCCAGGGATCGGCACAAAATCAAGCGCTTGCGTTGCGCCGGGCTCCGATGTAAAGTAGCCAAATAAAGTCAATTCCTTTAAAATCCGGAAAAAAGGAACGGGTACCTCAACTTCGTCTTTTTTCTTTTGTTCTTCTTTAGTTAACCCAGATTCGGTATCGACTTGCTTTGCTTTCTCTTCATTTTGGACTGATTCATCCTTGGCTTTTTGCACCATGATTTTGACGACTTCAACCTTCTGATCAGCTGTCAAATCAACAAATTTACCACCTATCTTTTTCGATTCAACTTCTACATCCTCAAGACCTTTGAGAAAGTGTTCTTGCTGAAGACTAGAATAACAATCTTTCAGCATAACTTCAATGATGGAACCGACCTGCGCCTCTTTGGCCCCTGGGGTATCGGTTTTAGGGATAATAACCTCGGCTAATTCAGCTACTAACGTTTGATAATCAGCTGATAAAACAAAGGGAGAACCAGCTGAGGGACCTGTGCTACATCCCTGAAGCATAGCGACTAATGAGGGGGCTGAGATAGCACCACCCATCATCCAAGCTACTCGCTGCAAAGCGTCTCTTCTATTCACGATAACAGAACTTTAAGGGTTAAATGATAAAATATCTTGGTGAAAATACGGGGTAAAAAAGATGAATGCAAGTTTTTTATAAAACGTTGTCGATACAAGTCCCCAATTTAGCGATTTACTCGAAAAGGAATTTATCCTAAGATTTCTCCGAAAATTACTTCCTTCGATTTACTTTTGTTCTATGGAATTAAAAAATGATTTATTTCTACGGGCTGCCCGAGGGGAAACCGTAGAACGCGTACCTGTTTGGATGATGCGCCAGGCAGGTCGGATATTAGCTGAATACCGTGCTGTTCGTCAACAAGCCGGTGATTTCATCACCTTGTGTACCACACCCGAACTCGCTGCGGAGGTTACGATCCAACCCGTGGATTTTCTGGGCGTGGACGCGGCCATTATTTTTTCGGATATTCTCGTTGTCCCGGAAGCTATGGGCTTACCCTACGAAATGGTGGAATCCCGAGGACCTTTATTTCCAACGGTGATTCGATCCATGGCCGATGTTGCCAAACTACGGGTACCTGATCCGGAGGATGAATTGGGGTATGTTTTAAAAGCCCTTGATCTGGTGAAGCGTGATCTTGCCGGACGTGTTCCGCTCATTGGTTTTGCCGGTGCTCCTTTTACTATTTTTTGTTACATGGTAGAGGGACATGGGTCAAAGACTTTCTCAGTTGCTAAAAAGATGCTGTACGCGGAGCCTGAACTAGCCCATGCCCTGTTGCAGAAGATAACGGACACCACCATAGCTTACCTCAAAGCCCAAGCGCGACATGGTGCCGACCTCGTCCAAATTTTTGATTCTTGGGCTGGAATTCTCTCCCCTCAGCAATATAGCGAGTTCTCGTTGCCTTACTTGAAACAAATTTGTGATGCCATTTCGGAAGTACCTACAACCGTTTT
>Ga0075154_10000066_pt1 | contig 80021 bp, 82 predicted proteins | sample JI71714BDNA_FD_70965 | JGI IMG/M metagenome (GOLD analysis project Ga0075154, IMG submission 70965) | Wastewater effluent complex algal communities from Wisconsin, to seasonally profile nutrient transformation and Carbon sequestration -... | ecosystem: Engineered > WWTP > Effluent > Algae... | reverse complement strand
ACCGGCAGGTTCTGGATCGCGACATCGTGCACCACTTGGTCGTAGGCGCGCTGCAGGAAGGTCGAATAGATCGCGCAGAAGGGGCGCATGCCTTGCGCGGCCAAACCTGCGGCAAAGGTCACCGCATGCTGTTCTGCAATGCCGACGTCGAAGGCGCGGGTCGGGTGCGCTTTTGCGAATTTGTCGACGCCGGTGCCGCTGGGCATGGCGGCGGTAATGGCAACGATGCGGTTGTCTGTGTCCGCCAGCTTTGCCAGCGTTTCACCGAAGACATTCTGATAGGCAGGCGGGCCACCGCCCGGCCCCTTGTCCTGTTTGCCGGTGATGACGTCGAATTTTACCACGCCATGATATTTGTCCGCCGCCGCCTCGGCCGGGGCATAGCCATGGCCTTTTTTGGTGACGACATGGATCAGGCATGGCCCTTCGGCTGCGTCACGGACATTTTCGAGCACCGGGATAAGATGCTCCAGATTGTGCCCGTCAATCGGGCCGACATAGTAGAAGCCGAGTTCTTCGAACAAGGTGCCGCCCATCGCCATCCCGCGCGCAAATTCGTCGGTCTTGCGCGCGGCAATGTGCAAAGGCTCAGGCAATTTGCGCGAGATGCGTTTGGCGACTTCGCGCAAAGTCAGGAACGGCCGCGATGATACCAGCCGCGCCAGATAGGCCGACAGCCCACCCACCGGCGGCGCAATCGACATGTCATTGTCGTTCAAAATGACCACCAGCCGGTTGCCCGCCGCCTGCGCGTTGTTCATCGCCTCATAGGCCATGCCCGCCGACATCGAGCCATCGCCGATTACCGCAATACCCTTGCCCGGCTTGTCCGCCAGCTTGTTTGCAATCGCAAAGCCGAGCGCCGCCGAGATCGAGGTCGAACTGTGCGCCGCGCCGAAGGGATCATATTCGCTCTCGGTCCGCTTGGTAAAGCCCGACAGCCCTCCGCCCATACGCAATGTGCGGATGCGGTCGCGGCGTCCGGTCAAAATCTTGTGCGGATAGCATTGATGGCCGACGTCCCAGACCAGCCGGTCTTCGGGGGTATTAAACACATAATGGATCGCTGTGGTCAGTTCGACCACCCCTAAGCCAGCGCCCAGATGGCCGCCGGTCACCGACACCGCAGCGATGGTTTCGGTGCGCAGTTCGTCGGCAAGCTGACGGAGCTGCGATGGTTCAAGCTTGCGGAGATCGGCCGGCACATTGACCTTGTCGAGCAAGGGCGTCGAAGGCGTATTAGTCATGCAGTGCAGCTTTAACGGGAAAATTCTGTGCTGTCAGTCACAATCGGCGCATTTGCCGCGGACTTCGACAACGGGCCGCGCGACGTGGAATCCGGTGGCTTCAGCGGCCTTGCGGACATTGCCGGTCAGGCTGTCATTGTCGATGTGCGTCGCGGTGCCGCAGCTGTCGCAGATCAGGAAGATGCAGTCGTGCAGGCAACCGGGGTGCGCATTGGCGAGATAGGCGTTGGCACTTTCCACCCGGCTCGCGAGATTGTTGGCCACGAACAGGTCCAGAATGCGATAGACGCTGTTGGGGGCGACGCGTTTGCCGCGCTTTTGCGAGACGAGGTCGGCAATGTCATAGGCCGAGGCGGGTTTGTCAAAGGTCGCCAGCACCGCAAAAATATCGGCGCGCATGTCGGTCCATTGCTCGCCAGCCGCTGTCAGCGCCGCCTGTGCGGCATCGGCCAAATCGTGGCCATGATGCTCATGATGATGATGTGCGCTTGCCATGATGCAAATCTAGGCGCTTTGCCCGGCAAGGGCAAGGCAGGCTGTTGCGAAAAGCGTCAGCGCGAAGCGCGCAGGTTCAGGTCGTGGCCAAGCGCGAGGATCGATACGCCGAAAATCGTGTAGACTATCTCACCACCGCCATGCGGCAACGTCAGCGCTCCCGCCATCACGCCAATGCCCAATGCGCCGATCGCGGCAGGCATGATAAAGCCATGCTGAAACACACCCTTAATCAGTGCGAGCGAGCCAAAAATGATCGCCAGCCCCAATCCGATTTCATGCACAATCGGGTCAAACAGCAAAACGCCCGCCGACGCGACCAGTGCCAATATCACTGACGTAGCAAGGCAATGCACCAGGCACAGACCGGCAAGCCCGATTCCAAGCCCATCCCAGCGCCAAGTGCGCCACCCTGATGCGATCAATGCCGTCATGTGATTCTCTAACATCTCATTTGGCACAGCGCTCGACAGGTTACAACATATCATTTCAGCAATTTCGACAAATCGATCACCGCCGCCCCATCAAATGCCGTAAAAACGCGGATGAAATGCTTACCCCGCCGTTAACCACAGCGCTTAGCCGGGGCTTGACCGATGGACATTATCAACACCGTCATGCGAATGGCGATCCTTGCACTGCTATTGTTGGCAAGCCCGGCGGCGGCCCTGAACGAAGGGCTGCAATGCGTCCCCTATGCGCGTGCGCTGTCGGGGGTCGAAATCCGTGGCGATGCGCACACATGGTGGGGGCAGGCCGAAGGGCGCTATGTCAGAGGTAACACGCCGCGAGCAGGCGCAGTGCTCGCCTTCCGCCCGCATGGCGCTATGCGGCTGGGCCATGTCGCAGCGGTGCGGCGCATCCTCGACAAGCGCACGATCTTGGTCAGCCATGCCAACTGGTCAACGATCAATGGCATTCGCGGTCATATCGAAAATGACGTGCGCGTGGTCGATGTGTCCGAAGCCAATGACTGGAGCCGGGTGCGTGTATGGTACACCCCCAATGCAGCGCTTGGCACGACCGAGTGGCCGGCGCATGGCTTCATCTATCCTGCAAAAGCCCGCCCCGAAAAGGACATGCGCATGGCCGTCGCATCGCTGGTGAAGCCGGGCGCGGTGGTGCAGGCGCTGACTCCGGCCAAGGCGAACCTGCCCGCACCCGCAAAGGCCAAAGCCGCCGCTCCTGCCTTCCGTCTGTCGGGCAGACTGCTCGCCGAGCTTGATCGCACTGCCAAAAAAGAAGCGAAGCGCAAGGCCAGCTAGGGTCGGGGCTTTAACGCTATCAAAATGGCAAAAAGCCCGCTTGCCTCCTCCTTTCAAAAATGCCATTCGCAGGGCGGGTCAACTGCTGCCGAAAGGTAATTTTGTGACGATCCGCTTTTCCATTTCCGCATCCATGCTGTTCGCTTTTTCCGCCGCTGTGACAGTTTCGGCGCCTGCATCTGCCCAGACCAAAACCGTTGCATCGGGCACCACCACACTGCCGATGAGCGGACTGGTCATCAACCTGCCAGCCGACAAGACGCTGCAATATAAGGTCAGCGGCAGCTTCTCCTTGAACGATGCAGGCACCGTCTACGAAGGCCGCGATGTGATTGATGATTTCGATCCCAAGACCGGCAAATTGCACAATGGCTATTGGATACTCACCGGTTATTATGATGCGAAAGGCTGCGACGCAGTGCTGGCAACCGTCAGCTTGTTGCAACCCTGGGCCGCCGACGCCAATTTCTGGGGCAAGAGCTGGAAGCTACGCGGCGGTATGTTTGATTTCAAAAATACGCTGGGGCAAAAACCGACAGTCGTGATGTGCCGCACCGAAGACGACGGGCGCGCCTTTCTGCTTTACCGTTTCATGATCGAAAACCCGCCCGCTAACAGCCGCGAGAATGGATTAAAGGCGATCACCAGCGCAAAGGTTCTCGCCGCTGCCTCACGCGCCTATGACGCCAAAACCTATGACCGTAGCGGCGTATCGCAAAAAGCGATCATCAAGAATCGCGGCAAGCTGTCGGCTGTTCGAAAGCTGAAACTGGCAAAGGTCGGATTTGAAATCATGCTGCCCGACGACGGCACGGTGTGGTTGACCAACACCACTGAACATGCCGACATGCTCAACCGCCTTGCTCCTTCGCTGCCCTCTGCCGACATGGAACTGGCTTACGGCGCGAATATCGACTGCAAGATGATGTTCGATGCGCTGAACAAGCAACCGCGAAACGCCGCCGAGGAAGCCAAACCGGCGATCAACGTAGCCAGCGGCTGGCAGGTCGGCCCGGTCATATTGGCAGGCAAAGACCCCGAACGGACATTATGCCTGAAAACGCCAAAAGGGGCGGCAATGGCGGGGTTGTTCCTTGATCCGGGCGATAACAATGCCGCACCCTATCGCAATATTCTCGACGCGATAAAGGCGGCTGCGCCCTGAAACGGATTTCGAAAGCTATTTCGGCTTTCGGAATTTGTAGACGAAACGGTCGGTCTTGCCGCGAAGCGCCGGGTCGAACACGCTTTTGCTCAAGTCATCGCCCGCCGTTCGCAGATGCTGGCTTTCGGCAACCAGCTTGAAGCCTGCTCGGGCGAAATCGGCCTTGACCACTTCGGGGTCGATGCGGTGCGTCTTGTCGACGGTTTCGCGGGTATCACCCTTTGCGCCAAAATGGTCGATCACGCCGACAATCCCGCCCGGCTTCATCGCAGCATAGAGTTTTTTCAGCACCGCATCGGGATCGGTCCTGGGCACCTTATACTCTTCGGACTGCCAATAAAGGTCGTGATAGACGAGGTGAAACAGAGCGAAATCATAGCTTTTGGCTGGTGCCGCAAAACCGTCAAAGGCGGCCTTGTTGTGGACCAGATTGGGCGTGCGGGCAGATAGCGCGACCCATTTTTCCTTCGCCTTGTCGCTGCTGACAAAGGCTTCGGGGTTCCACGCGGTCACCTTGCCCTTAGGCCCGACGGCTTTCGCCAAAATCTCCGCATAATAGCCACCACCCGCCATATAATCGAGCGCCTTCATGCCTTTTTTGAGGCCAAGGAATTGCAGCGTTGCGACGGGCTTACGGCCTTCGTCCTGCTTGCTGTCGGCCTCCGCCCTGCCCTCGATCGCAAGCCAACTCGGCTGGGTCTTTGCGGCAAGCATGACCGGAGTTGCAACCAAAGCCGCGATCAGGATCCATTTGCGCATAAACAGTCTCCCATTGTCCTTCCGCACAAAGATGCGCCCATCGCCTGTGAAAGGCAATCTCTCTGGTCGAAGCCAACACGGGCTTGGTCGTATTGATGGCCGTCAATGACATTGGGAACATGCCGGATCAAACTTGGTTTTTAATGCCAAGGAGACGAGTCATGCTGAAAGTCCATGCCGATGCCAAGACCGGTTATCTCGAACTGACCGTCGACGGTGCGATCAAAAAAGCGGATTTCGAGGCGGTGATTGCGGCGGTCGATGAACTGATCAAGAGCAACGAAACAGTCAATGTCGTCGAGGTGGTGGGTGAAATAGGCTGGGTCGATGTCGAAATCTGGTGGAAGGACATCCTGTTCCAGCTGACCCACCACAAATGGCTCGGCCGCATCGCAGTGGTCAGCGACAAGGGCTGGGTCGGGCCGTTAACGCGGTTTTTTGCACCGCTCTATCCGGCGGAAATCAGGGTGTTCGGGTTGAAACAGCTGGACGACGCGCGCCATTGGGCGAAGATGGAGGATGTGGGGATGAGGGCGGATTAGGGTCTGCGCTTTGCAGATAGGGTCCAACCATTGCCGCCGATTGATCGCGCAATTTGCCTTGGTCAGGCTGCTAGCGGCAATATACGTTCGAGTTCACCGTTAAGAGCACGTTTGGCTGCCAGCGTGTCATGCCGGGTCTGAATGCGAAGGAAATAACCTTCGCTGAGCCGGAAATAGCGTGTCAAGCGAAGGTCGAGATCGGCATCGACTGGCGAGATTCCGGAAATCATGGCCGAAATTCGAGCGGGTTCCACATGAACGGCTTCGGCCACTTTGGCTTCGGTTAGCTCAAGCGGCTCGATAAATTCGGACAGCAGAATATCCCCGGCATGGACGAGCTCCAGCCAGTCGGGATTAGTGGTAGTCGACGATTTCGACATCGTAGGCATCTCCGTTGTTCCAGACGAAGCATATACGATATTTTCTGTTAATGGAAATTGCATGTTGACCGCGCCGGTCATCTTTCAACTCGTGCAAGCCGTTGCTGGGCGGAAATTTGAGATCGTCGAGCGTGGTTGCGGCATCGAGCATTAGCAGCTTGACCAAGGCTCGCTGTTGCACATCCGGCGGCAACTTCGGACTGCGCAAACCATTCCAGATGCGCTCGGTCTTGGTTGGCGTTTTGGCGAAGGAGCGGATCATTGCTTTAGAGCATCCATCCGCTGCCAGTCTTCATCATATGGACGCCGAACAAACCAGAATCGCCACCCGTTGACATTCGTTTTGGAGATCGCGCTAGCCGCATCTGAGGGGCTACTTCTCACTTGTCCAAGTTCGTCAATCCACTGGGAATTTCGAATTTGGGCACGATGCGTCTTACCCTTGTATGTGGCTCGAAACAGGGTTCCATTAGGGAAAAAAACATTGGACAGCCAGATACCGCTTGCCTGACCAGCAACGGTAGCGACGGCGGGAAGCCCGGGATTGTCGACCTCCCCCGGCAAAGCGCTGGCTTGCGCATCTGGCAAGTTGAGCATTCGTCTGATTACATCATTGTAGGTATCCGCCTCGCTCAGCAGGCCGGCGGTAAGCCCCTTGAACACCTCAAAGTCGATCTCTATGGTTTTCATACCGAATCTCCAATTCGGCTAATCTATGTTAGTGAGAATAATTAGTCAATGAGTTTTAACGCCCGAACTTCCGCTGCGTCTTGCCAAACCTTAATTTCCGCGTCCCCGGTTTGCCCTCTTGCGCCCGCCCCCTTGGTGCCGCCACCCGCTGTTCATGCGGCAGGCCAAGCTCCTCCGCCTCCAGCGCTCGGATTTCGTCGCGCAGCCGGCCTGCTTCTTCGAATTCCAGATCGGCCGCGGCGGCGCGCATTTTCTTCTCCAGCTCTTCGATATAGGCGCGCAGGTTGTGGCCGACGAGGTTGTTGGCGCCTTCTGCATCGATCTCCACCAGCACGCCGTCACGCGACGCGGTGTCGGCGACGATATTGTGGATGTCGCGCTTGATCGACTCCGGCGTGATGCCATGTTCGAGGTTATAGGCGGTCTGTTTTTCACGGCGCCGGTCGGTCTCGCGGATCGCGCGTTCCATGCTGCCGGTGATGCGGTCGGCGTAGAGGATGACGCGGCCATCGACATTGCGCGCGGCCCGCCCAATCGTCTGGATCAGCGAGGTTTCGCTACGCAAAAAGCCCTCCTTGTCGGCATCCAAAATCGCCACCAGCCCGCATTCGGGGATATCGAGCCCCTCGCGCAGCAGGTTGATGCCGACGAGCACATCATAGACCCCCAGCCGCAGGTCGCGGATCAGCTCGATACGCTCCAGCGTCTCTACATCGCTGTGCATATAACGCACGCGCAAGCCAGCCTCGTGCATGAACTCGGTCAAATCCTCTGCCATCCGCTTGGTCAGCGTGGTGACGAGGGTGCGGTATCCGGCCTCGGCGGTCTTGCGGCACTCGTTGATGCAATCCTGCACCTGATCCTCGACCGGTTTGATCACGACCGGCGGATCGATCAGGCCGGTGGGGCGGATGACCTGCTCGGCAAAAACGCCGCCGGTCTGCTCCATCTCCCACGCGCCCGGGGTGGCGGAGACGAACACCGTCTGCGGCCGCATCGCCTCCCACTCGTTGAAGCGCAGCGGGCGGTTGTCGATGCAGCTCGGCAGGCGAAAGCCATATTCGGCGAGGGTCAGTTTGCGCCGATGGTCTCCGCGCGACATGCCATTGACCTGGCCGATAGTCTGGTGGCTTTCATCGACAAAGAGCAAAGCATTGTCGGGCAGATATTCAAACAAGGTCGGGGGCGGTTCACCCGGCAAACGCCCTGTCAGGAAGCGTGAGTAGTTCTCGATGCCCGCGCAACTGCCCGTCGCCGCGATCATCTCCAAGTCAAAGTTCGTGCGCTGCTCCAGCCGCTGCGCCTCCAGCAGCTTCCCCTCCGCGACCAGCTCCTCCAGCCGGTGGACGAGCTCGAATTTGATCGCCTCGGTCGCCTGCTTCATCGTCGGCCCGGGGGTGACATAGTGGCTGTTGGCATAGACGCGCACGCTGTTGAGCTTCACCCCGGTCTTGCCGGTCAGCGGGTCGAATTCGGCAATCTCCTCCACCTCATCGCCAAAGAAGGAAATGCGCCACGCCATATCCTCAAGGTGGCTGGGGAAGAGCTCCAGATTGTCGCCACGCACGCGGAAATTGCCGCGCGCAAAGGCGGCGTCGTTGCGTTTATACTGGAGCGCCACCAGCTTGCGGATCAGCTCGCGCTGATCAACGCTTTCTTGCCTTTTCAGGTCAAAGATCATCGCCGAATAGGTTTCGACCGAGCCGATACCATAGAGGCAGGAGACCGAGGCGACGATCAGCACATCGTCGCGTTCGAGCAAGGAGCGGGTGGCCGAATGCCGCATCCGGTCTATCGCCTCATTTACCGAGCTTTCCTTCTCGATATAGGTGTCGCTGCGCGGCACATAGGCCTCTGGCTGGTAATAGTCATAGTAACTGACGAAATATTCGACCGCATTATCGGGGAAGAAGCTTTTGAACTCACCATATAACTGCGCCGCGAGGATCTTGTTGGGCGCGAGCACCAAGGCAGGCCGCTGCAGCGCCTCGATCATCTTCGCCATGGTAAAGGTCTTGCCCGAACCGGTGACGCCGAGCAGCACCTGGTTCTTCTCACCCATCAGCGCAGTATCGACCAGCTCGCGGATCGCGGTGGGCTGATCGCCCGCGGGTTCATAATCCGACTGTATGCGGAAAGCCTTCCCCCCCTCGACCTTGGGCGGCCGCGCAGGGCGGTGGGGGACGAAGGAGCCATCGGTCTCCGGCTCTTCGAGTCCCCGGCGGATGATGAGGCCTTTTTGAGCGGAATCTGTCATGTTCGCTATATGTGCTGGTTTTTTGAAAGGAGCAAGGGGCGAAGCCCAAAAGACCCCGCCCCCTACATAATCAACCCTTGACGCATACAACTTGCTTCAGCGTGTGCATCACCTCCACAAGGTCGGCCTGCGCGGCCATTACGGCGTCGATATCCTTGTAGGCCGCGGGGGTTTCGTCGATTACCCCTTCGTCCTTGCGGCATTCGACGCCGGCGGTTGCCGCGGCGTGGTCGGCTAGCGTGAAGCGCTTCTTCGCTTCGTTACGCGACATCGCGCGTCCTGCCCCGTGAGAGCAGGAGCAGAAGGAGTCCCGGTTGCCCTTCCCGCGCACGATGAACGACTTGGCGCCCATCGATCCGGGAATGATCCCCATTTCGCCTTCCTTCGCCGACACCGCCCCCTTGCGGGTCACCAGAACATTGTCCCCGAAATGCGCTTCACGGGTGACATAGTTGTGGTGGCAGTTCACCGCCTCGCAATCGGTAGTGAATGGCTTGGGTACCGCCTTGCTGAGCGCCGCCATCGCCGCGTCCATCATCAGTTCGCGGTTCAACCGTGCCCAGCCCTGCGCCCAGCCCACAGCCTCCCAATAATCGTCGAACAGGCCCGACCCTTCGGGGAAGTAAGCAAGGTCCTCATCGGGAAGATTGATGTACCAGCGCCGCATTTCGGCCTTGGCCTTCTCGATGAAGTAGGTGCCAATCTTGTTGCCGATGCCGCGCGATCCCGAATGGAGCATCACCCACACCCGCTCCTCCTCGTCGAGACAGATCTCGACGAAATGATTCCCGGTGCCGAGCGTACCCGCATGGGTCGGTGCGCGTTCACTGGCTTGCGCGATCTTGGGATGCTTTTCAGCCAACCCCTTCAGCGCCTCGACATGCGGGCGGATGCGATCGACATTGGCGTCGGGTACGCTGCCCCACGCGCCGCGATCCCCGGGACCACCATTATTGGTGCGCCCATGCGGTACCGCCGCCTCGATTGCAGAACGAATGCCGGCGAGGCTATCGGGCAAATCCGATGCGTTCAGCGAGGTCCGGTGCGCCATCATGCCGCAGCCGATATCCACGCCCACAGCCGCGGGGATAATCGCCCCTTTAGTGGGAATCACCGAGCCAACGGTTGCGCCCATGCCCCAATGCACGTCGGGCATGATCGCCACATGCTTGTGGACGAAAGGCATGGCGGCGATGTTGTCAAGCTGGGCGCGTGCCTGCGCCTCGACACCAACGCCGTCGATCCAAGCCTTGATCAGGCCGCCCTTGTTTCCTTGTATGATCTGCATAATCTGTCTCCTGGATAAATCTTTGTCCGGGTGACAGGGATCGAACCTGCTTGGCTTAGGTTTTAAGGAAAAACCTGACGCTATTACCATACCGCGCCGCACCCGAATGTCGGGCGCAACGAAACGCCCGTGTCAGCTCCAGCTGACGGGTCGATTGACTAGTTGGTATAGTTTGGTCGTCTTCATAAGGTGGTGGCCGTTAGGCTTACCGATCAGCAATGTCAACCGGGGCGTCAATTTGCCCCACTCACCTTTTTACTCAAATCCCGCACCGGGCCAAAGCCGATCAGTGCCGCCCCCACAAACGGCAGCGCCACCACCCACAACCTCACGCCCGTCACACCCTCTGGACTTGCGATGCTGATTGCGGCGGTGAAGGCCAATCCGGCGCAGGTCAGGATCAGGCCGGTGACCAGCCGCCAGTGCGGCACGGGGGCTTCGCGGTCGGGCATGCCACGCGCTGCCTCAAACCGCGCAAAGAGGGCGATCAGCGGGAGGAGCATCGCGATGTACAGCGCGAACCAGATCGGTCGGGCGAGCCACCATGCGCCGCTGCCGGGCGCGCTGTGCAGACCGATGCCACCCAGCAACCACGCCGCAACCATCACAAAGACAAAGGCGGTCAGGTGCCAGAGATAGACCGTCATGATCATGCCGTTGAGGAGGACGGTCGCGGTCCAGATGCGCATAGTATCCAGCATCCGCCGTCCGGCCTTTTCCAGCGCCAGCGCCAGCCCCGCCTGTGCCACACCCAGCGCGAACAGCGCGAGCGTGGGCGGCATCGAGTTGCTCAGCTCGCTGCCCGGAACGCCGATCATCGCTACCGGATAGGGGCCGAAATAGACGAGCATTTCGAGCGCAATCGCGCCGAACACCGCCCAGACCCAGGGATTGCGGATACGCCCCGCGCCCCAGGCATAGCCCAGCTGGTGCACGCCCAGCCAGACGAAGAGGAAGTTCGCGAAATTGATATAGGGCACGCCGAAATGGATGCTGAGCACATCAACGGCAATTGCGCCCACGACAAAGCCCCAGAAAGAGCCAAGGCCAAAACGCTGCCACAGGTTCCAGGTCAGCGGCACCAGTGCCGAGACCATCAGATAGACCGAGAGGAACCACACTGGCACCAGCGCCAATTGCGCCGCCATCTTCACAACCCCGCGCTCCACGCCCAGCGCGGTGCCAAAGGCGGCGAACAGCGTCCAGATCAGGAACAGCGGCAGGACGGGATTGATCAGGCGTTGCACCCGGCTGCCGAACCAGTCGGCATAATGGCCGCTCCTTCGACCAGGCTCAGGACAGGCTTTACGCTGGGTCGCCGCCCAGCTCATACCGTTGGAAAAGCCGCCGACGAGGAAGAAGAGCGGCATCACCTGAAAGCCCCAGGTCAGCCATTGCGTCCAGGGGATGATCCCCAGCAAATGCCCGCCAACCACGGCGCCATCCTGCATATAGGGCGCCGCCACCAGCCAATGGCCGACCACTACCGCCATGATCGACAAAGCACGCAGGAAATCGACATAGCGGTTGCGTTCGGGCGGGGCCTTTTCCGCCATGTCACGCGCACGGCTCCACAGGGTCTTTTTTGCCATATCCTACCTTTTGAAAAGAACGCGGTCTTCCGGCCCGAAACCCCAGCGCCAGATGACCCACAGATACACGCCCAAAATCGCCGGAATGCCCAGCGCCAGTTCGGCCCATTCGGGAAGCTGCGTCGCGCCCACGCCGATCAGGATTGCGGTGGCGACGGCGGGGAGCAGGGTCCAGCGCCAGATGTTGATCGGTTCGCCCAGCAGCTTTGCCAGCAACAGCACTTTGGCCACCGATGCCACGCCCAGCGCGAGCATCAGCGCGGCGGCGACCGCTGCGGCCTGAGCAAGGCCCAGATATTGCGGCTTGATCGGCAGCATCGGCACCAGCTCGATCAGGATCAGGCTGAGCACAACTTGCAACGCCAGCATGAACATCGAGATCATCAGGTTGCGGTGCCGCGCCATATAAACGAGCGCGCTTTCGCTGACCACGGCCGTGGCGGCGGCAACCTCTGCCGCGAGCAGGAAGGCCATGGCGGCCGTCCCGCCGACAAATTCGGGCCCGATCAGCCCCATCACCGCTTCACCGGGGATGCCGAGCGCGAGGGCTATCCCCGCCTGCGCGGCGATGATCCAGAAGCCGACCTGTCCGACTTGCCGCGCAATCTCGCCATAGTTTTTCGCCTGCAAATTGCGGGTGATGACCGGGCCGAGGATCGGGTCGAAGCTGGATTTCAGTTTCTGCGGCAGGCTGGCGACCTGTTGCGCGACATAGTAAATCCCGACCACAGCAGGGCTGGCGAACAGGCCGAGGATGGCGAGATCGAGCCGCCTGCTGCCCCATTCGGCGGCGTCGGCGGCGGCGAGTGGCAGGTTGCGGCGGGCGAGTGCGTAAAGCTCCGACGGGCGCGGGCGCCACGCCTGCGGCAAGCCATAGCTTTTGACGAGCGGCCAGATCGCCGCCAGCATCGCTGCGACAATCGAGGCGACATAGGACAGGATCAGACCGTCGCGGGTCGAGTAGAACACCAGCAACCCCGCCGCGATGCTGATCGTCCACGGCTCGACAATCGCCCGCGCGCGGACGGTCGAGGCGACATCAAAACGGTAGGCGAGCGCGGCGAGCGCAATGTCGGTCCAGACGATGGCGAAAATGGTCAACGGCAGGAAGCGGTCCATGCCGTTCAACGGGCTGTTGGGGAACATCAATTGCGGCAGCGCGATCAGCACAGCGGCGCCGATGGCCGAGGCAAAGCTCGCCACCAGCAGCGCGTCGCCGACGACATGGGTATCGGGCCGGTCTTGTTTCGACAGTGCCTCCGCCAGCCCGCGCCGCAGACCAAGCGTCGCCAGCTGGGCGACAAATTCCACAACGAGGATGGCGTAGGCGAAACGGCCCAGCACTTCCGGCCCGTAGAGCCGTCCAGCAATGAACAGAAAGGGGATGCGCGCTGCCAACCGCAGGACAAAGCCGAACACATTGGTCCGCCCGCCCTTGGCCAGCGCCTTCAGATCGGCTTCGTTCTGCGCCGCAGCTTCAGGACCGGTAGTGACTGTCTTCCCCCTCGCCGGTTGGTGCGGCATGTGTAGCGCAGTGGCTGCCCGCTGTCACCTTTCGGCCTTTAACGGCCGCGAAAGCAGCGCCTCGACCACTTGCCCCGCGCTGGCCTTGCCCGACAGCAGTGCGCAGACCGCATCGACAATCGGCATTTCGACGCCAAGGCTTTGCGCCGATTGTTGCAGCACCGGTGCTGTAAAGGCACCTTCGGCCACGGTGCGCCGGTCGGCCATCAGTTCGGCAGCGGTGTTGCCCTGCCCCAGCCCGCGCCCAAGCGAGAAATTGCGGCTATTCTCCGACGAACAGGTCAGCACCAGATCGCCCAGCCCGGATAGCCCGGCGAGTGTTTCGGGCTTTGCTCCACGCGCGATGCCGTATCGCTGCATCTCGGCAAAGCCCCGCGCGATCAACGAGGCGCGCGCGTTTAGACCAAGCCCCGCGCCGTCCACCACACCGCAGCCGATGGCGAGCACATTTTTGACGGCGCCGCCAATCTCCGCGCCGACGATATCGTCCGACCAATAGGGCCGAAATGCAGGCGTCGCGACCAGCCGCATCAGCTGCGCACCCAGCGCCTGATTTTCGCAGGCAAGCGTGATCGCAGTGGGTTTTCCGGCGGCAACCTCATGCGCGAAGGTGGGGCCGGAGAGTACAGCAATCGGATTGCCGGGGCGCACCGCGGCCACTACTTCAGACACCAGCATCTGCGTGTCGGCTTCAATCCCCTTTGAACAAAGCAGCAGCGGGGCGTTGGTCGGCGGCAGGCTGCCCAGCGTCGCGCGCAGATGCTGCGCCGGGGTGACCAGCAACAGCGCCGAGCAATCGGCTAGCTCCGCTATGTCACCGGTGGCGCGGATCTGCGGGGGCAGCGTCTGTCCCGCAAGATATATCGGATTACCCTGTCCGCTGTTGATCGCAGCAATCACTTCGGGCTCCAGCGCCCACAGCCGCACTTCGGCATGGGTCTGCGCCATCACGCTGGCCAGCGCCGTCCCCCATGCGCCTCCGCCGATTATGCCGATGGGTTGGTCGATCATGCTTTCACTCCTGCCCCTCTTGCTGCCTCGGCATCCGGATCGAGCGGCCAGCGCGGGCGGGCGGCGACGTCGAGCGGGTCGGTCAATCCGGCAGCGAAGCGTTCTGCCCCGGCCCAGGCGATCATCGCGCCATTATCGGTGCACAACCAGTGTGGAGGCGCGACAAAACGCATGTCGTGCCGGTCAGCGACGCGTTTCAGCATCGCACGCACCGCTTCGTTCGCCGCAACACCGCCTGCGACCACCAGCGCCGCCAAAGGATCAATCCGCGACAGGCTGTATTCCAGCCGGTCTTCGAGACAATCGACGACGGCTTGCTGGAAAGAGGCTGCAATATCCTCTGCCCGGTATCTCCCCGCCTCATGCGCGCGCAGCACTGCGCTTTTCAATCCGGCAAAGCTGAAATGCGGTTCGTCTGCACCTTTCAACGGGCGCGGCAATTGCACGGCCTTGGCGTCGCCCTCGCGTGCCGCCCGCTCAACCGCCGGCCCGCCGGGGAATCCCAGACTCAAAATCTTCGCACTTTTGTCGAATGCTTCACCCACGGCGTCGTCGATGGTGGTGGCCAGCCGGTCATAATCACCAACGCCGTTGACGCGGAGCAACTGGCAATGCCCACCCGAGACAAGCAATAGCAGATAGGGAAATTCCAGCTCAGCATCGACCAGCCGGGGCGACAGCGCATGGCCTTCCAGATGGTTGACCGCAATCAGCGGCTTGTCCGCTGCCATCGCCAGTGCCTTGGCTGTCACCAGCCCGACCATCACCCCGCCGATCAGCCCCGGTCCTGCGGTGGCAGCAATGGCATCGACCTGATCGAGCGTCATCCCGGCATCGGCAAGCGCGGTTTCGACCAAAGGCGTCATCAATTCGGCATGGGCGCGCGCGGCAATTTCGGGTACGACGCCGCCAAAGGCACGGTGGTGATCCTCCTGCCCCGCCAGCGCGTGGCTCAATATTGTGCGGTCCGACCGCACCAATGCCGCAGCGGTTTCGTCGCAACTCGATTCAAGACCCAATATGATCGCCATCCCCTTCCCCATAGGCAGCGCTCTCGCTATGGACAAGCCGCATGACCCCGACCGTTGATCATCCGTTCCGCCTCGGCACCCGTTCCTCCCCGCTCGCCTTGGCGCAGGCGGAGATGGTGAAGGCCACTTTGCTGGCGGCACATGGCTGGAACGAAGATGCAGTTCAACTGGTCCCAATGCTGTCGAGCGGCGACAAGGACCAGAGCCGTCCGCTTGCCGAAATTGGCGGCAAGGCGCTGTGGACCAAGGAGCTCGAACGCGCCTTGATCGAACGCGAAATCGACATTGCGGTGCATTCGATGAAGGATGTCGAGACGGTGCGCCCCGACCATTTCGCCATCGCCGCAATGCTGCCGCGCGCCGATGTGCGCGATCGGCTTATCGGCGCGAACTCGATTTTGAGTCTGCCGGAAAATGCGCTTGTCGGCACCTCCAGCCCGCGCCGTGCTGCGCAGTTGAGGGCGATCCGACCCGACCTGCGCACTGCACCGATCCGCGGCAATGTCGCAACGCGATTGGCAAAAGTCGCCAATGGCGAATTTGACGCAACGCTGCTTGCGGCGGCGGGGCTTGACCGTTTGGGGCAGGGCAATATCGGTGTCGCAATTGCGCCCGAGGAAATGCTGCCAGCGGCATCACAGGGTGCCATCGGCATAGATTGTTTGAGCGCACGCGCAGAAATCGCTGCATTGCTTGCGCCCGTAAACCACGCACCAACCTTTGCCTGCGTGATGGCCGAGCGAGCGTTTCTTGAGGCGCTGGGCGGCACCTGCCATTCGCCGGTCGCGGCGCAAGCGACTGTCGATGGCGCAACGCTGCAACTGCAAGCCGAGATATTGAGCGAAAACGGCAGTGAGTGCCAAAAAGGGTTTATCAGTTTTGCTGCGACCGATGGCGATGCCCCCGCACGGCTTGCGCACCAGTTGCTCGATCAGGCCAGCCCGGCGCTGCGCGCATTGTTCGAAGGATGAGGTTGCTGATCATCCGCCCGCAACCGGGCAATGATGCCAGTGCCAGCCGTGTGCAGGCCGCAGGGTTTGAGCCAGTGCAACTGCCGCTGTTTCAGGTCGAACCGGTCGACTGGTCCGTGCCCGATCCTTCGCACTATGACGCGCTGTTGATCACCAGCGCCAACGCCATCCGGCAGGGTGACGATGCACTTTCGGCGCTGCTGTCGTTGCCGGTCCACGCAGTTGGCGCGCACAGTGCGGGCATCGCTGCCAAGGCGGGCTTCACCATTGCCACGACAAGCACGTCGGGCGCTAACGAAGCTGTCGCCGCTGCGGGCTCTGCCGGGCACACAAACTTGCTGTGGCTGGCGGGCGAAGATCGCAGCGCGCTTGAATCCATAAGCGATGTTCAGGTCGAACCCGTAACGGTCTATCGCTCGGCAACACTGCAGCCCGCCGGCGACGCCCGCGCTACGGTTGCAAGCTGCGAAGCAGTGGCGCTGCATTCGATCCGCGCTGCACAGTATTTTGGCACATGCTGCGATAGCTGGCAGCTTGATCGCGCGGCATTCAGCATAGCCGCTTTCTCCCCCGCCATTGCCGCAGCCGCAGGCGAAGGCTGGCGCGCGGTTGCGGTCGCGGCTGCACCCAATGACGATGCGTTGTTGTCGGCGCTGGCGGCACTTGGTAAGCTTGGCGCTACAGGGTCGGACAAGGAGTACAGAATTTGAACTGGCGCGCTGGATTGGTGCTTTCGATTGCAGCCTTTGCTGGCGGCGTTTTGGCCTATGGCTGGCTGGGCGATTCCGGGCTGATCCCTTGGGAAAGCAGCTCGACCGCGGTTGAGGACGGGGTGATGCCGCAAGCGAACTCCGATGCAACTACATCCGCGATCCCCGAAGCCGCGCCGATGCTCGCAGCCCCGGTTTCGCCGCAGCTTGTGGTTCCTGTCGCCGATTCCGCACGAACCGAAGCGATGCTGGTGGCGCTTGCCACCCGCCGTGCGATCACCGCCGGCACGCCATTGGGCGATAATGAAGCCCGGCTGAAGGCCGCCTTTGGTACTACCCAGCCCGGAGCGGTCGAGCAAATATTGTCGGCCCAGCGCGACAAGCTGACTCCAGCACTCCTGCTAAGTGAATTTGACAAAATCGCGCCGACACTGACGCAAAAGCAGGGCACATTGTGGGAAAAAGCACAGAAGGAAATGGCAACGCTGTTCGTGCTCCGTCGCTCGGACACAAAGCCAGCCGGACCCGACGCAGCGCTTGACCGGGTTCGTACATTATTAGCCACCGGCAATGTCCGGGCAGCGGTTCGCAGCGTTTCCACCATGCCAGGAAGCAACGGAGCCAAAAGCTGGCTCGCACTCGCGGCACGTTATCAGAAGACCGAAGAGGCGCTTGAGATATTGGAACGCAGCGCGCTGACGCAGGCACCCGCAGCACCGGTTGTCCCTGCGCCTCCAGCTGATGCCCCCGCCCAGCCTCCCGTCCAGTCCGAAGCCGCACCTCTGGAAAGCCCGACTGACATTTGATTCTTGCGCCGCCTCCTTCAAAGCGGCTGCTGCTGCGCGAGTCCACATCGTTCGCTTTCATGCGGGCGCGGGCCAGCTTTGCGCCTGCGGTGCCGATGGATGTCGACGGTGGAGGTCGTAGGGTCCTTGTTTTTCCCGGCTTTATGGCATCGGATCGTACCACTGCACGCTTGCGCCGGTCGCTCGACGCCGCCGGTTTTCAGTCGCATGGCTGGGGTCTTGGCCGTAATGGCGGGGTGCGTTCAGACACGCTTGATCGGATTCGCAACCGGATCGACCTGCTTGCTCCTGACGAGCAGGTAACTTTGGTCGGCTGGAGCCTTGGCGGATTGCTCGCGCGCGAATATGCAAAGATTGACCCCGACCGCGTGGCCAAAGTTATCACGCTCGGCAGCCCGTTTTCAGCGCACCCGCGTGCCAATAATGCGTGGCGGGTATATCAGCTGATCGCCCGACACCGTGTCGATGCGCCACCCATCGAGGTGCGCCTGCACGAAAAGCCACCTGTGCCCACCATCGCATTCTGGTCGCCGCGTGATGGCGTCGTCGCTCCTGCCGCAGCGCGCGGCCAGCCGGGAGAGGCCGATGCACATGTCGAACTCAGCTGCACCCACATGGCCTTTGTCGCCAATCCGGATGCTATTCGCGCAATTGCGCGGGCGATTGTGGGGTGAAAGCTCAACAATCGAGCAAGTCTTTCACCGAAGTGCTGAGCCTGTCGAAGCACGCCTTCAAGGAACGCACAAACTTTGAAGCGCCGTTCACCTCTGGTGGCCTTCGGCTCGACAAGCTCAGGGCTACGGTGTCTTTTTAACCGTCATTGAAAACAGTTTTACCGCCCCACAGCCTCAACTGCTTCAGCCGTGTTGTCACTGAAAAACCCGTCCACTCCTGCCGCTAGAAACGCCTTGATCTCGGCCACCAGATCACCATGCCCCGCCGGGTTCAGCCCCGAACGCTGCCCCAATGGCAGGAAATAATTCTCCCGCCGAAAGGTCCAGGGGTGGACCGCAAGCCCAACTGCATGGGCATCGCGCACCAGCGCAGTCGGCTCGCCCAAATTGCCCAGCATCGTGCGCGGGATCACCATTGCCTTGTTAGGGCCGATGCCGTCGGCATATTGCGCAACCGCCTTCAGCCCATCGGCGGTCGCCATCTGCGGATAGCTGAGATCGGCACGATCAGCGGGGCTGCCTTTCTCATCCATCAACTGGATCAGTCGGAGCTTGGTCTTGCCGCGTAGCGCCTTCAGATTTTCGACCTCGAACGACTGGATGAACAGCGGATCGGCCTTTTCGGTATAGCCCTGTTTTTCCAGCATCGCGAGCAAAGGGGCTTCGTGCGGCAGCCCTATCGAGGCAAAATAGCTGGGATGCTTGGTTTCGGGATAAATGCCGATCACCCGCCCCGTCTCCTTCGACTTGGCCTGCGCAAGCTCTATAATCTCTTCAAACGTCGGGATTTCAAATTGGCCGTCAAACGCCATATTCGCTTTGCGCAATTGCGGCAGCCGCTCCTTCGCGCGCAGCGTTTTAAGTTCGGCGAGCGTGAAATCCTCGGTGAACCAGCCGGTCTTTTTCTCGCCGTCGATGGTCTTGGTCGTCTTGCGGTAGGCAAATTCGGGGTGTGCCGCGACATTTGTGGTTTCGGAAATCTCATTCTCATGCCGCGCCACCAGCACGCCGTCCTTGGTCAACACCAGATCGGGCTCGATAAAATCCGCGCCTTGCTCAATGGCAAGCGTATAGCTGGCGATTGTATGTTCAGGCCGCTCGCCGCTGGCGCCACGATGGGCGATGATGATGGGTTCTTTCACAGGTAATTTCCTTTCCTGCACCGCGCCCGAACAGGCCGACAGTATGAGTAACGAGAGTGTGCATAGAAGCCGGATCACACAAGCGTCTCCACCGAGAGGACATTGCGCCCCTCATCCAGCCTTATTGTTACATCCGCGCGACCAGGCATCTCGTCCATGATCCAACGCGTCAGCCGCTCATAGTGGGCAATGAAGCGCGCGACCTGCTCGTCGGTCATCGCCGCCGCCGCGCGTTCGCCCTCTTGCGCCTGATAGCGTCGCTCTTGCTCGCTGCGCCAAATCCGGACAATCTCGAATGATGGCGGGCGCAGATAGGCTAGTCGGTCAATCCGTGCGAAAAGCGCTGCGGTCTCATCCGCCAGATGTGTGTTCCAGCTATGCCGCCAGATACCATCCGGGTCCTTCTCGCGTTCGAGTGCATTGACCGGTTCGGCGAGCATTGCGTCCGGCACCGACACCGCGCCGACGCACCAGCCTTCGAAGATCAGCAGGTCGCACGGACCATCGAGCAACGGCCATTCGCGCGACGGCAGCGGCTCGTCGGCGCGTTTGTCGAAACGCGGCAGCATGACCGGATCGCCGCGCTTCACTGCATCGAGTGTGGCAATGCCAATCGCAGTATCGTGCGTCCCCGGGGGCCCGCGCGTCGCAAACAGCGGATGCGCTACCTTTGCCATTTCCGCTCGCACCGTCCGCCCCAGATAGAGATCGTCGAGTGACAGCACCCCGACGTTCAGCCCCTGCCCGCCAAAATGCTCCGCCAATTGTGCAGCCGCTGTGGACTTTCCCGACGCCTGCGTCCCGCACAGCCCTAGCACCAGCGGCTTGCCCGGTGTCAGCCAACCGGTAACCGCTTCGGCAAGCGCAGTGGCAATCGGGTTCATTTGCCGAACGCAGCCTCCCATTCGGGCAGCTTGAAACCGACGAGCAAGCCGCCGGGATATTCAACCACCGGTCGCTTGATCATGCTCGGCTGGTCGAGCATCAACTTGATAGCCTTGGCTTGCGTCAAGTCGGCCTTGTCAGCATCAGGCAGTTTCTTGAAGGTCGTACCCGCGCGGTTGAGGATTGTCTCCCACCCCTTGGCGTCACACCACGCGGCAAGCTTGCCTGCGTCGGCACCGGCTTTCTTATAATCGTGGAAATCATAGCCGATCCCTTGCGCGTCGAGCCAGACGCGGGCCTTTTTCACCGTATCGCAATTGGGGATGCCATAAAGGGTCACATTCATTCGCTGCCTCCTTCTGCCGAAGTTCCAGCGAGCACGAAACTCATCTTGTTGCCATCGGGATCGCGGACATAACCGCCGTAAAATTCGGGGCCATAAATCGGCCTCGGACCGGGATCACCTTCGTTGGTTCCTCCGTTCGCCAAAGCGGCGGCATGCGCGGCATCGACCGCCTCGCGGGTCGCACAACCAAAGCCGGGCATAGATCCATTGCCGGGTACCGCAGCCCCGCGATCATGCGGGCGCGCAACCCACACCGTCACCCCATGCTCCATCGCATAGCCAAAGGTGATCCCTTCATAATCATGCGCCAGCGTGCCGCCCAAATGCGGCATTACTGCGTCGTAAAAGGCGCGTGATCGCCCGAGGTCGTTCGACCCGATCATGATATAGTCGATGGACATTGGCCGCTCCTTGTAGTTGGTATCCGCTCTAGCAATTACGGTTGGGGAGGCAAATATGCGAGTGCATTTCGGATGGACGTTGGCCACCGCCTTATTGGCGGCAGCAGGCGGTTATGCGGCGGCAAAGCCAGCGAAATCCCCTAAAGCCTATATCATCGCAGAGGTTCAAGTCACCGACGCTGAGGCCTATAAAGCCTATGTGCCGGGCGCGACCGCTGCTGTGGCCAAATATGGCGGCAAATATCTCGCGCGAGGTGGCAGGGTTGAACAGCTTGAGGGTCCGCCACCTGCGGGACGGATCGCAATAGTCGCCTTCCCCAGCTTTGATCAGGCAAAGGCTTTCTACAATTCCCCTGAATATCAGGCAGTAGCCCCGATCCGCCGGCGCGCTTCGCAGGCACGATTTTGGCTTGTGGAAGGATTACCGCGATAGCACCGGCCATCACAGCTTGCCTTTTGCGAAATTTAGGGTATTTACCCTAAAATGAACATCAGGAGAGTGTGATGAACGAAATGTCCCCTGTCACCGCAGCTGCGCCCGCCATTGACCCGTTCGATGTCACGCGGTCCGAACTCTATTCCGAAGACCGCTGGCAGGAACCCTTTCGCAAGCTGCGTGCGGAATCGCCGATCCATTATGTCGCCGATTCCAAATTCGGCCCCTATTGGTCGGTCACCACGCACAAGCCGATCATTTACATCGAATCGCTACCCAAAATATTCTCATCCAGTTGGGAATATGGCGGCATTACCGTTGCCTTCGATCCGGAAAAGCTGATGGAAGGCGAAATCCGGATGCCGATGTTCATCGCGATGGACCCGCCACGCCACACCGGCCAGCGTCGGACCGTCGCCCCGTCCTTCGGCCCGAGCGAAGTTGCGGCGATGAAAGCGGAAGTGCAACAGCGCACCGGTGAACTGCTCGATTCGCTGCCCATTGGTGAACGCTTTGACTGGGTGGAAAAGGTTTCGATCGAACTCACCACCGGCATGCTTGCCAAATTGTTCGATTTTCCATGGGCGGAACGGCACAAGCTGACCCATTGGTCCGATACCAGCGGCGATATTGAATTGCTATTTCGCCCCAACGGTATTGAGACGCGCCAGACACTGCTGTTCGAAATGGGAGCCAAATTTGCCGAACTTTGGCAACAGCGGATTGCCAATCCCGGCAAGGACCTGATTTCGGTCATGCTGCAATCGGACGCGATGAGCCAGATGGCGCAGGAAGAATTTATCGGCAATCTGATCCTGCTGATCGTGGGCGGCAATGACACCACACGCAACACCATGTCGGCCTATGCCTATGCCCTGTCGCAATTCCCGGAGGAACGGGCCAAGCTGGAGGCAAACCCCGATCTGATCCCCAATGCGGTGCAGGAAATCATCCGTTGGCAAACCCCGCTCGCCCATATGCGCCGCACCGTGCAGGAGGATACCGAGGTGGATGGTGTGTCGATGAAAAAGGGCGACAAGGTGGTACTCTGGTATATCTCCGCCAATCGCGACGAAAGCGTGTTTGACGATGCCGACAGCATCCGCGTTGACCGGGAAAATGCCCGCCGACACCTGTCATTCGGCTATGGCATCCACCGCTGTGTCGGCGCGCGTGTCGCCGAGCTGCAATTGCACATTTTGCTTGAGGAAATGGCCAAAAGGCGGCTGCGCGTCAATGTGATCGGCGAGCCCGAACGCGTCGAGCAATGCTTCGTCCATGGCTTTAAATCGATGCAGGTTGAGCTATCGCATTACTGATGGCAACCCCGGTCTTAAAAACGCGGGATCGCATTGTCGAAGCCGCTCGACGGCTGTTCAACGAACGCGGCTATGGCGAAGTCACCACCGCCGCGCTCGCTTCTCATCTCGGCATGGCAGAGGGCAATCTCTGGTATCATTTCAAGACCAAGCGAGCGCTGCTCGAGGCGATCGCAGCGCATTATGCGGACAGTATAGCAGCGCGGTTGCGACTGCATCCAGGAATGGCGACGGACTGTGTTGAAGATTATGTCGCGCTGCTTAAGACGTGCATGCACGAATTCCGCACCTTCCGTTTCCTGTTTCGTGATCAGGCCACCTATGGCGAGCATGTTGAAAGCATCGCTGCGCAAGCGCCGCATTGGCTGGAAGCAAGCTTCGTCCAGTTTGAGGAACATCTTGCCGCTCTGGTCGATCACCGTCTGCTCGACTGGCCGCGCGGGCAGCTGCGCGATCTGGCGATCAATGCGACGATCATCCTGCGTTATGGGCTGGAGCATTTTCGCGAAATGGGTGAACCAACCGCTGAAGGGACGGGTGCGGTGCGCAAGACGTTGTTGCGACATTTGACCCTGTTCGATCACGCACTGGAGCCCGTCACCGCAGATCGGTTGCGCACGGCCATCGGGCGGATGGAGTTGGAGGCATTGGCCGAAGCTGCTTGAGGGATCGGAGTCAGACGCTGGCCTTTGCCTGATGCGCTGCATCGGCTATGCGCGTTGCCATGGCAGACACTGGTATCCTCATCCTCACCACCGGCGGCACGATCGACAAAAATTATTTCGACGCGCTGTCCGAATATCAGATTGTCGACAGCGGCATTCCGGCATTGCTCAAGGAAGCGCGGGTGGCGCTGCCCTTCCGCCTTGTCGAGCTGATGCGCAAGGACAGCCTTGAGCTGACCGATGCCGACCGGCTTTCCGTCGCCAGTGCCGCGCGCGAGGCACCTGAAAACCGCATCGTCATCACCCATGGCACCGACACCATGACCGAAACCGCGAAGGTGCTGGCCGCCGCAGTGCCGGGCAAAACCATCGTCCTGACCGGAGCGCTATCCCCCGCCCGCTTTGCCGAGACCGACGCCAATTTCAACCTCGGCATGGCCTTTGCAACGGCGCAGGTCGCCCCGGCGGGCGTGTGGATCGCGATGAGCGGGCAGGTATTTGACGGGCTGAAGGTGCGCAAAGATAGGGACGCTGGGAAGTTTGTCGCTTTGCCGTGAGAGAGTTGCGCGAGCGGTTTTGGCAAATTAGGCAGGCGAGCAGCCGCCCGTCGATTCGCGGATGACCGTCATTTTGCAAGAACGATTTAGGGAACCAGTTCGCCATTACTGCCTCCTCTGTCAAAGAAGGAGAGGAATTATGGTATGCAAACCAAAGCGTGCAAGAACCCATAATGCATAGCGATTTAACGATGGCAACGGCGGACGTGCCAATACTCGCGCTGGTCCAGCGACGGTGCTATCTGGGCTGACTCAAACGATCAGGTGGCACGAACTTCGGTTGATAGTGCCGCTTGCTGCCCGGACGGCCTTCGAGATGCAAAAACGAGGCGAGTTCTCGCACCGCTTCAATCTTTCCCCGCGCTGCTTGGATTGGGATTTGGCGGAAGTTGAAGAATGGCTCAAAGATCGCTGAAGCACATATTTTGAAGGTCGCGCCAGAATCGCACCGCCTCCCAACCTTAGTCGCCGATGGATTATTTTGCCCGGTGGCGAGCATCGCAGCCATAGCAGACCTTCGCAGCGCTTCGCTTGGCTTTCGAAAACGGCCGCACATTCGCGCAACGATACATATTCCGACTGGGGCCGGTTGTGCACTGCCCGCTTTGCGCAATCGAAAAGCAATTACCGACCGCCCGGAATTCCCGCTGTCAACGGAATGGAACCAAAATTGTCGCCGACAAATCTATTTGGATCCAGCAATTGCAACGTGTAACCGCAATTCTAAGCCAACAGACCACCCAACACACGATAGCACCAGAATGGTTCTTCATCGAGACGGCGATAGAGCGCCCTTGGCGTGAATCCCGTGAGGCGTTTTGTGTCACGGATCATGTGCGACTGATCCGAAAATCCCAAGTCATGGGCAACCCCCGACCAAGGCGGTTCTTGCGATCCCGCCAAGAGCGCCTGTTCGAAGAATTGCTCCGCGCGCAAGTACATTGCGAGGCCGCGCCGTGCATGTCCGGTCCATTGCTTGATGCGGCGCTCGATCTGGCGCTTGCTCCTTGTGCCAGGCGGTCCTGCGGCTTCGAGCGCGATGGCCGGTTCCCACGCGCGGACGCGGTCTGCCTCGCCCGGTAATGAGATTGGAGGCGACATGGTTGCCCGCTGGACAAGTTCGTCCTGCAATAGCGCGAAAGCGACTTCCGGGTCGGCGGCTTTTGCGACGCTGGCACAGATTGCGGCAATATCCTTTCCCAAGATTGCACTGGCAGGCGCTGTTACGTCGACAAGCTCGGCCACGTCACTGTGTGTCAACGCTGCAATCGCATGAGGGTAAAATCCAACGGACAGGACGACAGTCTTGCCCGGGTTCCAGAGGATCGCCGGCTTCGTCCGGGGGCCACAAAAATAGACTTTCGGCAGAGGCTGAACCGTGCCCAGGTCAACATCTGCGTCGCATCCAGCAACTTCGTAAGCAGCGCCATCGAAGATCCAGTTGACAACGCAGAACGGAAAAGCGGGGTAGAAGCTGAACCTTTGCCGGGGCTGCAAATCCAGCTTGCGTGTGTCGCGAATGAAGGCCGCAAAGATTTCATTGCCGAGCGAAGGGCGCGGTCGCAGCGCATACGCCGAGTGATCGCGACCTCTATCTATGGCAAATGCGCCGACTTTGCTCAGGTCAGTCATGTCGTTTCAATTCTATTCTTATCCGCCACGCCAGTGCAGGACTGGCGCGGGTCGGGGTTTGCGAGAAGCGCGAGCTTGCAGGACATATCGATTTCTACAGGACTCGTCAGAATGACCAAAGATGTTTTCATGCTTGTCGCCACTGCGCTGCTGTGCCTTGGCATCCCCCTCATATACGGCGCGGGTCGCTTCATGCAGCCCGGAGGATTTGCATGGGCAGCCGGCAATCGCGAGACCCCGCTGGATGTTCCGGCGTGGACGCAAAGGGCGGTTCAGGCCCATGCCAATCTGGTTGAAAACCTTATACCTTTCGCAATTCTGGTGCTGGCTGCGCAAATCTCGGGCAGCGCCAACGCGGAGACCGCTCTGGGGGCTTCCATCTTCTTCTGGGGGAGAGTGATCCACCTGGGTGCCTATGTCGCGGGCGTGAAATACTTCCGGACACTCGCTTGGTTCGGTGCCTGGGGCGGCGGCGCGCTGATTTTGGTCCAGCTCTTCAACTGACACCTGTTGGGAATACTGGAACGAAAGAGGTCGATTGGGAATGCAAATGACCATCAAGAAATACAACGAAATGGATGGTGCCCGGACTACGCATTTTGGGTTTGAAACGGTCGGCGTCGATGAAAAGGCCGAACGGATCGCCGAGGTCTTCGATGCCATTTCGGCGAAATATGACATGATGAACGATGTCATGTCGCTGGGTACCCATCGGCTCGTTAAATGGTATGCGATCCAGGCGAGCAACATCAAGCCGGGGTCCAAGGTGCTTGATATTGCGGCGGGCACTGGCGACTTGTCTCGCCTGATCAGCAGACGTGTCGGCCCGCAGGGTATTGTCGTTCATAGTGATATCAACGAACAGATGCTGAAGGCAGGGCGCGCACGCCTTTCAAAGGCTGACATACCCAATAATATGACGTTTCTTCAGGCAGACGCTGAGAATTTGCAGTTTGCGGACAATAGCTTTGACGCCGTTACCATCGGCTATGGAATCCGTAACTTCACAGACAAGGAGCAAGCCCAGCGGGAGATATTGCGGGTGCTAAAACCCGGTGGACAGCTGACGATCATCGAGTTTTCAAGGCCCACGTCTAGGCCATTGCAAATGATGGCGAATGCCTATTCGAGGCTATGGCCGACCTTTGGGCAGATCCTCGTCGGGAATTGTAAGCCCTATCGTTACCTTGTCGAATCGATAAAAATGCACCCTGACCAGGTAACGTTCAAATCGATGATGCAGGATGCCGTGTACGCGCATGTGACTTACGAAAACCTGATGGGCGGGATCGCGGCGCTACATATCGGCCTGAAGCCGAAGGTCTAGCGGTGATAGTGCAGAGGTTTGCCAACGACATTTGCGACCTTGCGATAAGCCATGGGAGGAAGGCAATATCTTGACGAACACATGTGCAGAATCGTGCGTTTCAGCCATGATCGCGCGCGACGACATAGAACACGCATTCTGGAGCCGGTCTCGAGACTCGACTATTTCGATTCTCAGACCGTATAGCTACCGCATGTGATCGCGAATTTGGAGGCGCGGACTCTCACAATGAAAGAACCTCGTCCGGTCGTGAAAGCTGTCTCCTAGTCTGTGATGCGATTTCGAAGCCATTCGGAGAAAAAGCGATGAGGGCGCGCAGCGGACGTGCCAGTTCACCTTTCAGAATGTCCGCAATCCCAATCGGCGCCCCTGAAAGAGGCCGTTCGGGGGGCTCCAGTTGATTGATCATAAGCGGCCGTTCATTTGGCCGTGTCTATTGCAGCTGCTGGCCGCTTTCTGAAACCTTGCTCGATGATTGTTGAACGAATTTGTGAGGGAATTGATGTCTGTAGAAACGGCTAAGATCGGTTTGGCGTGCGATGCAGGCAGTCGGCATAGCCAGCATTGACCTCGCCAAATGCGTTTCATTAGCAGCCCAAATTGGCTATCTGCTTGGAGTGGCCGAAACTTGATATCGAATGGCAATTAGCGCGATTTTTAGCTCACTTTACCGCGTTGCCACCAAAGCGCGTTCAGCGGATAAATCGGCATTCTGACGATGCGGCAATCTGAGAGCCTGAAGGTTATAGGTTCAATTCCTACTATCGGGATCAATGATTTGAGATAAATGCAGTACGGTTACAGCGTTTCATCAACCAATTATAATCAGATCCTAATCTTCCCGAAAAGCGCCACTGCTGTTGCTTTTGCGCTTTCATTGGAGGCGCTGCTGATGGTCAGGATGGCAAAGCGTTTGTCGTCGATGAAGACATTCAGCTGGTTGATACCGGGAACAAAGAAGGCCGCCTTGCCAAGCCCCGGTATATCCTCGACCTTTTTGTCGGTGAATGCCGAAACTGATTCCTGAGTAGCGTTGTGTGCCAATTTTATTGCTTCGTCCGTGTTATCGGCAATAGGTGAGTTGCGTGTCATCAGTGAAGCCCTGCCGCCGCTTTCCAGCATATAGGTGCATTCCGAGGTAGCAGCATTTGCCCCCGATGCATGATTTACGAGGGCAACGGTCGCCTCTGTCACTTTGTCGTTCAACGCGGCACCGACGGCATCTTTGTCGAGCAAAGCGCAGGCATTGGTCGCGTCCCAGCCAGCGATCGCTACCGTGCCTTCGTTGGAAGCGCCAGCGTCGCTGCTATCACCCGTTCCGCCGCATCCAGCCAGCATCAGCGTAGTGGTGGAAACAAGGATCAATAGGGTTAGGTTTTTCATCGCAATTCTCCGTTTCGTGGGTTCAGGTGCAAGGCGCATTTACTTTGGTGATATTCTGCAACGGGACGCGCTCACCATTGCTTTTCAGCGCTGTGTTAAGGTCCAACGTGCCGTTCGTGCCGATTGTTCTGCCTTCTTTGGTAACATCTTCCATACCCCCTGGGCCGTACCTATCGGCCGGGTTAATTACCTGTTCGCCGGTTTTGGTTACTTCCACTGCGCGCCCGTAGGTTATTGTGACACTTTTCTCGGTCACGATCCCCGCCCAGGAAGCAAGATAGCAAGCGCCCTTAACCTTACCGCGATCTTGCGCCGCAACTTTACCGGGGAGCAATGTGTATCCGATTTTTCGCGTATGGCAGACAGTGGTGGTGACGTCATAATAGCGGACATATTTTGACAGTTGTCCGCCCGCGCCGCCATATCCCCAATGCTTGTCGTCATAAACGGGTGCCGTTTCTGACGAACATTTCGGTGCCGACAATTTGCCAATCTGCGCTCTTACGCTTGGCAGACTATGCGCGAGATAAGTTGTCACCACACCATTGATGGGGTCTGTCGTACAATACAGGCTGCCGGCATCGGTACCGTTCAGTTTGCAGGTCGCATAAGTGGTTCCACCGCCAACAATTGATCGCATAAGAAACGGACCTGCTTCGCTGGTTCCCGTACTGCCTTCATATTGAACAACTTTTGTATTGCTGCCATATTCTCTGGGCTTTTGTGTGCTATCAGAAACCGGTGGACCCAATGAAACTTTGCCGGTGTTGGCTGGCATCAGCCAATTGTTGATTTGAAATGAACGCTCTGAAATCGTCGTTCCGTCGCTGCACCAGAATGTCGCGACAATACCCGGATCGTGATCACCAAAACCGGCTTTCCTTTGCAGCCCTTCATCAGGATCGATGCAATAGGTCGTCCGACGGCCATCCTCACCTTTGGCAAGGCTAACGAGCTTATATACTTGCCTGCCTGTCTGGTCGGTTTCAACCGGATCGATTTCGTAGGTGATCAGCGATGCCAATCCCTCATTGTCGATTTGCGTGGCTTGCAAAAGTGGAGACGAGGTATTTTTGTCGGTCGGAACGTCATAGCGGAACCCGGTAAGAGTCGGTACTCCCGCGCGTATGCAGACCATTTCGAGGATAGCCGTGCTGCCAGGGGTAGGTGGCTTTTTTCTGTAATTCAGATTTGCATCCGGGCGAAACAGACAATTCGCCTGGGTCGATCCTATGGAGTGGACCGTCCCGCCAGGAATCCCGACAGGAAGCGCGCTGCCGACCTGTGTGTCGCCCGGGCGATAAAGCCTGCGGGGAGCCTGCTCTTCGCCTTTGACATCGGGCGTCGCCACGCGCGTACGAATGCGCGGGGTATTTTCGACTTCTGGTGATGCTTCGGTGGGTGCAGGTACGCGTGTACGAATTTTGGGCGATGTTTCCAACGTGGCAGGCGTCGATGTGTCAACCCGCGGTTTGCGAACGCGGACAGGCGGTGCTGGCGTAACTTCGGCATGATCGACCCTCACCGCTTCTTCGTCAGAAGGTGCCGCGACAGGGTTGCGAATTCGGGGGTTGTTTTCAATTTTTGCGGGCTCATCGGTTTCCAGCTTTGCCGGAACGCGCGTTCGAACCACCGGCTTCGGCGCTTCTTCGACGGCAGGGACCGTTGCCGGAATTCGCAATTTGGGCGCTGCAACGCTTTGCGTCGGCACCGTCATCATCCCCAATACCACCAAGGAGGCTGTACCGGACAGCAATCGACTCCAATTCGTCATCACAAATTCCCTTCCAATCGGGCCTATTTTGGGCGCTCGTTTCCCCTTGCCTAAATTCCGGCACCGCTTCATAAATTGGGCGTCGGAACGTCCGGCATAGGGTAAGACGGAGAATTGCCATCGAACCGGACATTCCGCCTGAAACAATTTATTCAGGTCCTACCGATGCGCTGATCGAAAGCCTTTATGGGGAATTGCGGGCAATCGCCCGGCGAGAGCATTATCGCGCGGGTTCACCGCAGACCTTGCAGACCACCGCGCTGATCAACGAAGCCTATATGAAGTTGCGGAAACGCGACACGTGGGAAAGCCAGTCGCATTTTCTAGGATGCGCCGCGACCGCAATCCGCCATATCCTGATCGATGCAGCACGCGCGCGCTTGGCATCAAAACGCGATGCTCCGACCTATAGCTACACGCAAAGTCTGGATTCACTCGCCGCCGCAGTGCCTGAAGACGAGCAGGTTGTCCGGCTGGGGGACGCGCTGGGCAATTTGTCGAAACTCGATCCAAACCTCGCCAAGGTTGTCGATTGCCGCTTCTTTGCCGGGATGGATGAACGCGAGACCGCCGATATCCTTGGCGTTACCGACCGCACCGTGCGGCGCTGGTGGGTGCAGGCGCGGGCGTGGATCCACAACGAGATGGAAGCGGCCTAACTGCCTTTGGCGATTCTTGCGCGCAAGGCAGGGAAGGACTGCAGATAAGGTTCGGCTTGCGGACCCAGAGTCTTGAAGATCGCTTCGGATTGATCGGCTTCGGCCTTGGCTTGTGCCAATTTGCCACTTTTCAGAAAAGCAACGGCCTTAGCCCGCTTCAACAACGCATGCGGGAAGCCTGGAGGTGCGGGTGGTAACCGCTGCTCCAGCCCTGCGATTGTCCTGCTTGCTGCTGCGGCATTGCCGCTTTCGGCTTGTGCTTCGATCAGCGTCGATCCCGACACAAATGCCGGCAACGCGGCAGGGCCGATAAATTTTTGCAACAGACCATAGGCCTCACCCAGATTTCGCTCGGCCTCGGCGAATTTGCCTTGCAGCAATTTGGCGCGGCCAAGATGCATCAAATCAACGCCCAACCCTGCCGACGCACCAAATGCAGCGCGTCGCTTTACCACGATCTCTTCGAGTACGGGTTCGGCAGCCTCTGGTTGCTTTAGCTTGATCAGACGGACGGCTTTCAATTGCCTGATCGCCAATGCCGTGGGCGTCGAACCCAGCCCGTTTGTTTCGATGAATTTATCGGCGCGGCCAAAAATGGGGACCATGGCATCGAACCGATTGGCTTCGGCCATATTGACCAGCACATTATTATATATCGTCAGCAACTCGCGCGGCTTGCCGGCAAAGATCCTTTCCGCATCGGGCAGGTTCTCAACCAAAAGCGCAAACGCCTGATCCGCCTTTCCAGTGCGACGCAGGACCTGCGCCCGGGTCAAGCTAACATCGAGCAATTCGTTGCGATAGCGCATCGGGTCTGCACGAAATATTGGCTGCACTTTGTCCAGCAATGGTCCGGCTTCATCAATGCGGTCGAGCGACGCAGCAATCGTCGCTGCCCGCAACTGTAAACGGGCAAAGGCCACTGGATCATCCTTGCCGATATTTCGTTTGAGCGCTTTCTGGATCAGAGCGTCGGCACCTGCCAAATCCTCTATGCTTTGGTGGAGATCGAACACCGTTGCGATCAGCGCACCCGATTTCGAACTGGAATCGAGCGTGTTAACCAGCCGTGTCGAAGTCTGGTCGAGCATTTTTTTGACGGTTACCTCTTCGCCGTCATTGGCGGACACGCTGTCGCTCAGCATAACGCCGAGCATATTGTTGATCGCTTCCGAACGCTTCGCTTCGGCCACCGCGATATCGCGTTCGACCGCGGTCTGCCGTGCCTGCCAAGCAATTCCCCCTGCGCCGATCAACAATGCAGCAATGGCTGCGGTGCTGGCGGCGACTGCCCAGCGGTAACGCCGAACAAAACGTCCGACCATATAGCGTGTCGAGCCGTCACGCGCATGCACGGGCTTTAATTCCTGATGTCGCCGGACATCGGTCGCTAGATCCGCCACGCTGCTATAGCGCTCGGTCGGGTTGCGCCGCATGGCCTTCATGATGATGGCATCAAGGTCGCCTGCAATCCTGTTGGCAGGAATAGGCGCGCCGACTTCTGCCGCTACCTTGCTTGGCATCGCCGGGTCTTCATACAGCACGCGCCGAATGATTGCCGGAACCGATGCGCCGTCGCGCCGCCATGGTCCTTTTCCGCAAATCAGCTCGTACAACACAATCCCCAACGCATAGACATCGGCGGTCACCGTTGGTTCGTCGCCGTCAAGTTGTTCGGGTGCGGCATAATCGGGGGTCAGCATCGCCTGGGTTGTCGCGGGAACAAGCGATGTATCGTCGAGCAATTTGGCGATACCGAAATCGAGCAAGCGAACCTTGCCGCTTTTATCGATCATGATGTTCGACGGCTTGATATCGCGGTGGATGATCAGCTTTGCATGCGCATAGCTGACCGCATCGCAAACATCGCGGAACAGGTCGAGCCGCTGCTCCAGACTGCACTGTTGATCTCGGCAATATTGGTCAATCGATTGTCCCTCGATATATTCCATCGCCATATAGGGACGACCGTCAGGCGCGATGCCCGCGTCGATCAGTCGTGCGATACCGGGATGCTCAAGCCGCGCCAGCAGCCGCCTTTCGCGCAGGAAGGCATCGCCACGATCCGCTGCTTCGGCACGGAGCAGTTTGAGCGCAACGAGTTGCGTAAAATCCGCCGACGTCCGGTGGGCGAGATACACCTCGCCCATGCCGCCACGGCCGATAAGGTGCTCGATCGTAAAACCGCCAATCTCCTGACCCTCTGCCAAGGAAGAATAGCTTGCCGGCTTTGCGGCGTCGGGTTCCATCGACGGCGCGGCCATGTCCAATATGCCTTCGCTGCGCGTCGCGGTTAGCAGCGCTGCCGCCTGCTGAATGATATGCTCTGGCTGTTTGGATTTTGTCAGCCGCCGGGTTTGTTCGTCGGGTGCGAGATCGACCAAATCTTCAAACAGCGATTGCACTGTCCGCCATTCGGCTTCGTCGATTGCCCGCATTGTCTGTCCCCCTCGCACCAACGACCCACAGCGAAGCTAACGAAACGCCTCGTTTCTGCAATGGAAATAAATTGAGTCGGCAATGTCCGCTTTGATCAAAAACTCCCGTCTTGTTTGGTGAGGGCTTTCGAAAGCCACAAGCAATGGAGGAGTTATCATGACCAGAATTTCATTCCGCAGCAAAACCCTGCTTTCCGTTTTTGCCGTTGCGGCAATGTCGGCTCCAGCAATAGCCAAGGAATCCGGGTCGCCCGATCTGCTGGCGTTCGCAGCAGGCGGGCGCGTTCTGGAACATCCGGACTTTCCCGCGATCAGCTCGATGTCGGCGGGTCCGCTCAACCTTATCGATGGCTCTGCGGCGACCGACTGGGAAGGTGAAGCAGGCGAAAGCGTATTCGTGTTCGAACTGGCCGAAACAACCGAAATCCATGGCTTTGCCTTCGATACAGCCGGGCTCAATCGTGACACGAAATCAGCAAAGGACTTTGTTGTCGAAGTGTCCGAAACCTCAGCAACCAAGGGCTTTTCAGAAGTGATGGGTGGAACGCTGAAAATGGCGAAGAACGGCCAATCCTTTTCCTTCAAACCCGAGGAACGCCCGACGGCGCAATGGGTGCGGCTGACCATACTCAACAATTATGGCGACGATTACACCGCGTTCACCGGCTTTCACGCCTATGGCAAGCAGCTGACGCAGGAAGCGACGATGCCTGACCTGACCGGAAAATATATGGGCGGTAACGGCTGGGGTCGGCTCAATATAACCGACAGCGATGAAGGCGTCGCCGGTTGCTACGCCTATCAGCAGGGCGAATTCGAAGGTGTCGTTGATGGCCGCGTTCTCAAGATCAAGATGCACCAGCGCGCAGACGACCAGATGCTCGATGGCCTGTTCCAACTGATGGATTCGGGCGAACTGGTCGGCCTGGTGCGCAATGAAGGCAAGAGCAACCTCGCCTTTTACGCCGCCTACTACAGCGCCGAAAAGGAAAGCGGCAAGCCGAACAGCTGCTGAGGACAGGGAAGGCGGTAATCGGCGGCACGAATATGGCGTGAACCGACCAGGCCATTTCACCTGCCTTTGCCCCTCTCCCATGACCGTTTGAATTAAGTTGTCTTGCACATTGGCAAGCGTTGCGAAGGAGGAGATTGACATGACAAAACGAAATTTCATTAACTGGAGCCTGGCATTGCTCGCCAGCGCATCTTCGTTCACTGCCACACTAGGTCTGGCGCAAGCTAGCCCGACTGGCACCGCTGCACCTCGCGGTTCCTATCTGCAATCATGCCAGAATATCAAATTTTCAGGTGGTGTGCTGACTGCGCAGTGCAAAAATACGAATGGCGGCTTAAACGTGTCGGCCTTGGAGCCTGCTTTTTGCGCAAAGCGGAGCGATATCGCAAATGTGGACGGTACTTTAGGTTGCATTGCTACGCCGGGCACATGGGGCAAAGGCGGCGCGACGCCCAATGGCAGCTACAAAGCGAGTTGTAGAAATATCCGCGTTGAATTGACGCCCAGTCCGGTGTTGTGGGCAAGTTGCGACCGACCGGATTCCAACGACAATCGCACCATCAAATTCCCTGTAAAAGGCGACAAGTTTTACAGTCCAAGCTCGCTGAATTTGGACCAATGCGAGGTTGGCAAAGAGATAACTAACGTCAACGGCCAACTGATCTGCACGCCGCGCAAAGGCCCCCCGCCTATCAGAAGGATGTAGGTTTGGTTCTGCCCCTATTTGAGCGCGGCTTAGGACAGCAGCACGCAGGCCGAGACCTGTGGGTTACGCGAACGGCAACAATCCAATATTCTGGAAGGATACATTGTGATCAAGATTTTGAAGCAAGGAATGATAGCCAGCCTCCTCGCTGCGTCCTCCGCCACAGCTCCAGCGGCCGCGCGAACCGGTGCCGACGGGCAACAGATTCGGACAAGGACGAGTACTGTACCCGCCCGCGTTCCGTCCAATCGACCAGTGCAATCCACAGAGCCCGACAAGCCGAAGCAAGGTCCGCCGGAAGTATCCCAGGTGAAGGTACCAAAGTCGATTAAGGCGGCTTATTATTGCACTGTCGATGTGACGCGTAAGATGATCGGCAGCCCGGCCACAACAGAGCAGCGGCAGTTCACGATTTCGGCGCTGGACGACGGATCTTTGGTCTATGGAGGCAACGGTGCGATCGATAGGCAGCACAGGTTTAGCCTCGTCGACGAGGGCGATTGGCGGGTAATGACAATTGTTGGCTGGATTGAAGGCATCGATCCTAGCAAATCTACTTCTTTTGGGAAGCAGTGGGAATGGAGCGCTTCCCCACGTATCCACAGGAATACCGGTGAGTTCAGCGCCAGCTCAACCAAATCGTTTGGCGGTATGAAGGCGACCACCGACTATGCGGGGACGTGCACCGGCGGTGTGTAATGGCTCCGGCGCACCGGTTTAACGCAACCTTAAATGGCTATTTAATTCAATGCTCCGCGGAGAACGTCGGATTTTGACAATTTGCCATCAGCTGGCGAAAAACAGAAAGTCAGTGGCCGTCTTGCCGCACGTGTGAGAGGTAGTCATCAATCACTCAAAGTCAGCAATTCGGCGTTTGCCTCACCTAATGCGTGCTATCATCCATATGCATATCATTATGCAGTTCGAATTCGCATTTTACATCGCCAAAAACGATCAGCGCAAACTTCTTCGTGCTAGCGCGGTTGCTTGCGCTCGGGTGGGATGGCGAGGGCTCCGGGGCGCCTGGGATCCGCAGCTCCCAAAAACAGTCCGTTTTCAATCATGATCGATTGTGCGCTGCCCATGGTTTCGTCCGATGTAATGGTGTGGCCTTTGGCTTGCAAAATGCGAACCGTGTCGGGGTTAAAGTTCGGTTCAACGCGCAACTTGTCGCTGCTATCCTGAAATATCCGCGGCTGATGCGTTGCTTCTTCAACATTGAGGTTGAAATCGACGACGTTGACGATCACCTGCAAAACCGTGTCGATTATCGTGCTGCCTCCCGGCGTACCGGTAACGAGCCATGGCTTGCCATTTTTCAACACGATCGTTGGCATCATCGTCGACAACATTCTTTTGCCCGGTGCCATTGCATTGGGCGGCGGAGGTGCGCCTTCGCGCAGAGCCTTCGCGGTTTGCTCATGCGAGAAATTGTTCATCTGGTTGTTGAGCAATATTCCCGTTCCGGCAATCATCACGCCGGAGCCAAAATCCGCACCCAGCGTATAGGTAGTCGAAACAACATTGCCCTGCGCATCGGCAACGGAGAAATGTGTGGTCGAAGGACTTTCAAATTTCAACGGATCACCAGCGCCCATTTGGTCGACCGGCTTGGCTTTTTCAGGATCGATCAGCTTGGCGCGCGACGCAGCATAGGATTTGGAAATGAAGCCTTGCACCGGGGTGGTAACGAAATCGGTGTCACCCAATATGCGGTAGCGATCTGCATATCCCAGCTTCATCGCCTCTGCCATGATGTGCAGCGATTGCGCCGAACCGACGCCATTTGGTTTGAGGTCAAAGCCCTCCAAGATGTTTAGCATGTTGAGCAAGGTTGCGCCGCCTGCGCTTGCGGGGGGTGCAGTCACAACCTCAAGCCCGCGATAGGATCCCCGCAACGGCTTTCGCTCAACCGCGCGATAGGCAGCGAGATCGTCTTTGGTTATGAACCCGCCATTGGCCTTCATATCCGCTGCAAAGCGCTCTGCAACCGGTCCCTTGTAAAAGCCATCGGCCCCGTGCTTCGCAATCTGGGTCAGGGTCCAGGCGAGATCGGGCTGTTTCAGCTTTTCTCCGGCACGATACAGCGAACCATCGGATTTATAATAGGCGGCCTTGGCGGCGGTGCTGGTCGAAAGCCGCTCCTTGCCCCAATCAAAAACGAACGCCTCATCGGGGGTCAAGGCAACGCCGTTGCGTGCCAATGTGATTGAGGGGGCAACGACATCGGCCCAAGGCAGTTTGCCAAATTTCTTGTGCGCCATGTCGAGACCCGCGACGGTGCCGGGAACCGACGGTGCCAGATAGCCTCGACCAGCGACCTTGGATTCTTCCCCCTTATTGTCAACATACATCGCCAATGTAGCGGCTTTGGGTGCGACCGACCGGAAATCGAAAAAGACCTGTTCGCCGCTTTTGGCATCGTGGACGAGCATGAACCCGTCACCCCCGATATTGCCCGCGCGAGGCAGCGTGACGGCAAGGGCAAAGCCGATTGCGACAGCCGCATCAACGGCATTGCCGCCACGACGCAGAATGTCTGCGCCGACATCCGAGGCAATGGCATTTTGCGAGACGACCATGCCCTTTGCACCAACCACCGGCGAATGGATGCTGGGATATTCGAGCAGTTGTTTCTTTTGCGCGATGGCCGGGGATGCAGTCAGTATAATGGCCGTTAGCAAGGCGAAAACCGCGTGCCTGCATTTTTCAATTATTCCAGTCATTCCAGTCCCCCCATCAATCGAGCAACCCGTTCGGCTGATCCCATCGCATATGTCCAGCCCAGCATGCCATGGCCAACATTGATTGTAACCCTTGGCGCTACTTTTCGAATGAGGGGAAGCGAATTTGCGGTCATCGGACGAATGCCGGCCCACCCCCCGTTCGATGCTTTATAATCTGCCGCTTCTGGCAACGCATCGGCGGCTATTGATTTCAATTTTTCAACACGCCGTGGGTCGATCAGGGCGTTACGCACTCCCAATTCTGCGAGGCCGGCGATGCGAACCTTGCCATCAAGAGGACAGAAAACGACTTTTCTGGCGACGTCGGTAATGCTCATTGTCGGTGCGGCTTGTCCGCGTGGAGCCGTAATCGAATAGCCCTTCATCGGCATCAAAGCGCTTCCCAAGCGGTGCTTTTTCAAAAGTGACCCAGCTTCAATCCCAGCACAAATCACAATCTGGCTGGAAACAATCTGCTCGCCAGCTTTAGTCTCAACAATCACCGATTCATTTTCGATTTTCCAGCTTTCAACCATAGTTTCCAGTTTCACCTGCACACCATAGTCTTGCTGCAAAAGGGCCAGTAGCGCACAGCAAAATCTGTTAGGATCTCCCAACTCCTCTTGTGGGGAATAAATTGCTCCGACAAATTTTTGCCGTTGCTCGGTCAGCGCATATTCTGTCCGGACGGCCTCGTCGGGCGACAATATCTCCTGTTCGGCGCCATGGCGCTGTCTTATTTCAACCAACTCGCACGCCGAACGAAACGCTTCACGATCCTGATAAATCAATATTTTGCCCGCTGCCTTGTGGCCGAAGTCTACAGAATGCCGCGACAGTAATGCTTGCATCGCCAAGCGCGATTCCAAGCCAAGTTCCATGCCCGCCAAGGTGTTTGCCAGAAACCGGCGTTGCGTACAATTACGCAGAAATTGTAACAACCACCGGATCTGACAAGGATCGTATACGGGCCTCAAGCGAAATCCGCTATCGAGACCCAGGGCCAGCGCGGGCAATCGTTTCAAAAGAGTGCTGTTTGCCAATGCCTCGGTGTAAATATAGCTGAGCTGTGCGCCATTTGCGAATGACGCTCCGCTACCGGGCGCGTCACCTTTGTCGAGGATTGTCACTTCTGCGCCGCGTCGTGCCAAGGCATAAGCTGTCGCCACACCGACTACCCCGGCTCCTACGACAAGTGCGCGACGGGGGGGCATATTTGCACCGGAGGTTTTTTCCCGGACCATGCATTCTTGCTAAAGTGGGAGCGGACAAGAGCAAGCGTCATGACCGAACAAATATACATCCGGGCCATAGCTTTGGGTTAAGGGCAATAGAGAGCGATATTCGGTGCGCAGGTGCTATTTCTGCAATGCTTCTTCGATCGCTTTAACGAAACGCAGACCCAGTTTGGATGGAGGTCGATCTTCCAGCCATATTGCATGGACGCCAAACCGCATTTCGGGTGAGATCTCGATTGTGTCCAACCCATGACTCACCATTGACCGGGCGGTAAACTCATCAACGATTGCGACCCCGGAGCCGAACCGGACCAATGCCGCGGCGATGTAATAGGTGCCGACCGATATAATCTCTCGCACTTCAACTTGCGCCTTTTCGAGCGCAGTTTCGACCAAATCACCAATCGGTCCGCTGCCGTTGACACTGACGATTTCCAATCCGCTCAGTTCTGCAATATCCAGCGTTTCAGACACGGACGGAAAATGACCCGGTCGGGCGATCAGGTAAAGTTGGGCCGCTGACAGCTTTCTCGATTTCAATCGCGGGTGATCCGGTGGATCATAGCCGATCGCAAGATCACATTCGCGTTCGTACAACGCGCGCAATACATCATTATGATGCAGTGTTTTGATATCGAAAGTGACGCTGGGAAACTTCTTGCGGAACGCTGATATCGCAGCAGGTGCAATTTCCAGCCCAAGCGATGGAGCCACTCCTATCCGCAAATGGCCCGCACCGGCGTTGCGCAGATTGTTTGCGGTGATTTGCAGTGACGCTATGCGGCCGAACACCTCGTCCACTTCACGAAACAGCGCGTGCGCTTCATCGGTTGGGACAAGGCGTCCGCGCACAAGGTCAAACAGCCTGATACCAAGCTGTGTTTCGGTATGGCGGAGGACTTTGCTGACCGCTGGTTGCGAGACATTTAGTCCGCGCGCAGCGGCGCTGATCGAACCGTTCGCGTAAACGGCATGGAACACTTCGATCTGCCTCAGCCTCATATCGGTGAATCAATCACATTGGCTGCACGACAGCCGTTATTTGAAGGATTGCCGTGCACGCCTGTGATCAAAATTCCTTCGACAGTTCGAAATAAACGAACCGGCCGACGGCATCGTGCAGCGAACCCAGGAAGCCGTAATTGGTGGATGCCAGCGGTGGCTGTTTGTCGAACAGGTTGCGCGCGCCGACGCGGAAACGCGTGCCCGAAAACGCACCCTGATCGTCGCCTGCGCGATACTGCAAATAGCTGTTTACTGTTGTGAAGCTTGGCAATTTGTAGAACTGGCCATTCACCTGTGCCGTTCCGGTATCAAAAACCGAACCAACATAGTTGACCAGCACGCCTGCACTGACCGGACCCGACTTCCATGTCAGGTTGCCGCTCAGCCGCCACTCGGGGTTGCCATTGACCTGAATCTGGCTTCCCGCCTGCGAGATGGTCACACCCGAACCCAAGGTACCTGCCGCGTTTGCCGCGATCAGTTGCGCCTGCAATTCAGATGCCGATTGTTCAAACTTCAGCAATTTCGATGCAGAAAGATCGATATTGAAATTGCCCAAGGGGGTATTTTTCACGTCATAACTGACAGCGAAATCCAGTCCTTTCAACACCCGCGGGCCGAGGTTGAAATAATTGTCCTGAACATAGTCAATCGTGCCGATCACTTGCGTTCCGACAGGTGCCAGACGAACAACATTGGGATTGCTGCGGCCACCCAGCCGTTCCAGAAGATCGAACAAAATCTGGTTCTGCGCGCCTTGCAGGCCAATCACACCTTTGGATCGCAACGACCAGAAATCCAATGTCAGCGTCAGGTTCCGCCGAGGCTGCATGATCACACCAGCGGAAAATGTCTCTGCATTTTCAGGCTCAAGGCTTTGGTTTCCAGACCGGACCTCAAGCGTGCTGACACCGGAACAAGCAGTCGCTGGATTAATCCGGCAAGCTGCAAAATCGGTGCGTGTGTTCGAAACCTGCGTGCCTGCGCTATAGAATTGGGCCAGATTGGGCGCGCGGAAGCTTTGCGACCAGGCTGATCGGAATTTGATTCCATCCATCACTGTCCATGCACCCGCAATCTTGGATTTCAGGACATTGCCGAAATCCGAATAATGCTCATCGCGCGCCGCAAGCTGCAGATCGAGCGACTGGACAAGCGGAATATTCATGTCTTCCGAAATCAATGGCACGGCAAGCTCGGCATAGGCCGAAAATACCGAACGGTGCGCCTTCACATCGGGTGCAGGGCTGGCGCCCATGATGTCGGTGCCATAGCGGATCCCGGTCACGCTGTCGGTATATGTGGTGGTGCCATCCAGACGATCATCGCGATTGTCTTCATAGGTTTCACGCCGGTATTCGACCCCACTTGCAAAACCAACACGCCCGGCGGGGAGACTGAAAATCTCGGAATTGGAGATCCGGAAATCGACGGTGCCGAGCGACGTCTTGCTGATCCTGTGAACATCAACGAGGAAAGAATCGATGGTCGCCGCGCTGTTTGCCGTACCATCACCCAGCGAAAAAGTCGGCTGGCTGCCGCCATTGAACGGGTTGTAAGCATCGGCGGTCGTTCGCGCTAGTGCGGCCTGAAACAAAGTGTTACTGATGGCGTTGCGCGTGTGATCATCCGTGCGCGCCCACGAATAGGTGGCTGCCGAATCCCATTTGAAATTGCCCCACTCGCCGCGAACGCCCAAAAGCGTGCGGAAGCTGTCATCGGTGACAGTGAATTGCCGGGGTCCGGTATCAACTGGGCGATAGGTCGTAATTCGCAAAGGCAATCCAGCAGCAGGCACAGCTGTGAGTCCGGCCAAACGATTGGGATTGGCCACGCCGTTTAGTGTCGTGGGACCAAAGGGATTATAAAAATTGCTGGCAGGAATGGTAATGACAGCGCTCGAGATCGGCGCAGACTGTTCACGTTGGCCGTCGAGTTCGGCATGGTAATAACCGGCTTCGCCGAACAGCTCTACCGATCCGATTTCCTGACGGAAGGTACTGAACAGGTTGATCCGGTCCAGTCCGCCACGGATCGTCCGGTCAGGATTTTCATCATAGCGCAGCACGCGATCATTCGCGCCGGTGATGGTTCCGCTTCGCAGGCACAGATTACCGCTGATCACCGTGCTGGAGCAACCCGCCGCGGTGTTGGCGGTTGGTTCGATATGAAAAACGCCAGTGGCCGTTAGCGCCACCGTTCCCTGCCGCACTGCGGTGACGGGAACCGTCGTAAAGCTACCCCAAGGCGACGATGTCGAGCGGTTGTCGAACGATGTGTCACCTTCCCATGGCGTACCAACCAACGCAGGCATGTGGTTCTCACTTGCTGAAAACGGCCGTTCGCTGGCGAACAAGGGCGTACGGTGGGTATAGCTGCCGAAAAACGTGAAATGGCCGCCCGATTTCGTTTTGATACCCGCTCTGACCGCACCGGTTGACTCACTCATTCCGTCAGCAAAACCGTAGCGCGCGTCGAAGCGAAGTCCCTGATATTTATCGTTGGTTACCACGTTGATAACACCGGCAACGGCGTCCGCGCCGTAAATGGCAGCGGCGCCATCACGCAACACTTCGACCCGGCGGGTTGCGCCTACAGGAAGCGAATTTGTGTTGGCGGTTTGCACGGGAACAAAATTTTCCGTTTGCGTACCGGGCGAAAGGATCATCCGTCGCCCGTTGACCAGGACCAGTGTATTTCCGGTACCGACATTGCGCAGATTGATCGACGCATTGTCTCCGCGCGCATCGTTAAGATTGCCCGTGGTGCGCGCTTCCTGAAACTGCACATCACCAGCCTGCGGAATCGAGCGGAACAGATCATCGCCCGAAACGCTGCCAGTTGCGGCAATCCTGTCCTCGCTCAAAACGGAGACCGGCAAGGTTTCAGCGATTTTTGAACCTTCGATGCGGCTGCCTACAACGACGATGCTGTCTTCAGCTTCTGCAACCGGCTGATCAGGCTGAGGCGACGAAGCGGGACTTTGAGCAAGCACCGGGGTCGACGCCAGCAAAGAACAGCCGAGCAATAAGCCGGCGCGCAGTGAAATTTTGGACATTTTCGATTTGCCTCCCTTAACCGTCCCCACACGGTCTATGAATTTACCCGAGGCATCGCATCGAACCGCCCGATTTACAAGGAAAAGTCACCAAAAATTTGTGACCATTCCATTCCCTTCGGTTATGGAATTTGCATTAGTTTTTTGGGGTTTTTGCCGTAAATGACAAATGCGTCGGATTACAATGTCCGCTTTGCAGATAGTCTGGAGGTGGAGCGGACAGTCAGCATCGTCTGACATAGGCATCGTTGCGGCCCTGAAAGCGCGAGCGACCATGCCGGGAGCGCAAACCAGCCCGGTAGTCGACTATCAGTTGCGCCTTCGTGCACGCGATTTTCGCCGGAGCACAACCATCCATCAAAGCGGCGTTACTGGATCAGGGATTACGCGCAGATCGGTTCGGTGGGACAAGAATGGAGTGGGCAAGCACAAGGAGGCAAAATAAAGACGAGATGATTGATAAAGGAATTACGAAAATCGCCATGGAAACCGCGCCAATGTAGCCGTTCTCCCTTCACTCCCACTCAATCGTCCCCGGCGGTTTCGACGTATAGTCATAAACCACGCGGTTAATCCCCTGCACCTCGTTGATGATCCGCGTGGCGACGCGCGACAAAAAGGCTGCGTCAAAGGGGTAGATGTCGGCGGTCATGCCGTCGACCGAGTTGACCGCGCGCAGCGCGCAGACGCTGTCATAAGTGCGGAAGTCGCCCATGACGCCGACGGTGCGCACCGGCAGCAGCACGGCGAAAGCCTGCCAGATCGCATCGTACAATCCTGCGCCCCGGATTTCCTCCAGATAGACCGCGTCGGCCTTGCGCAAAATGTCGCAGCGTTCCTTGGTGACTTCGCCGGGGATACGGATAGCGAGGCCGGGGCCGGGGAAGGGATGGCGCCCGACAAATTGGTCGTTGAGGCCCAATTCGCGACCAAGCGCGCGCACTTCGTCCTTGAAGAGTTCGCGCAACGGCTCGACCAGTTGCATGTTCATGCGTTCGGGAAGGCCGCCGACATTGTGGTGCGATTTGATCGTCACCGATGGCCCGCCGGTGAAGGACACGCTTTCGATTACGTCCGGATAGAGTGTGCCTTGGGCGAGGAAATCCGCGCCACCCAGTTTCTTCGCCTCTTCCTCGAACACATTGATGAATTCGGCGCCGATGAATTTGCGTTTCTTCTCCGGGTCCGTCACGCCTGCGAGCCCCGCCATGAAGCGCTCCTCGGCATCGACCACGACGAGCGGGATGTTGTAATGGTCGCGGAAAAGGCTTTCGACCTGCTCGCGCTCGTTCAACCGCAACAGCCCGTGATCGACGAAGACGCAGGTCAATTGTTCGCCAATCGCTTCATGGATCAGGATTGCCGCGACCGAGCTGTCCACCCCGCCCGACAACCCGCAAATCACCCGGCCCGAACCGACCTGTTCGCGGATCTCGGCGATTTTGGTCGCGCGGAATTCGGCCATCGTCCAGTCGCCTGACAGGCCGCAAACCTTGTGGACGAAATTGGCGATCAGCTTTGCGCCATCGGGGGTGTGGACGACCTCGGGGTGGAATTGCGTGCCATAATAACGCCGCGCATCGTCGGCGATTACTGCAAAGGGCGCACCGTCCGAAGTCGCAACGATGCGGAAGCCATCGGCAAAGCGCGTTACCTTGTCGCCATGGCTCATCCACACCTGATGCCGCTCGCCCACCTGCCACAGCCCGTCGAACAGGATGCAGTCCTCGGTCACGGTAAGGAAGGCACGGCCAAATTCGCCCCCCTCCCCTGTTTCATGCCCGGGGCGGACCTCGCCGCCCAATTGGTGCGACATGACCTGCTGGCCATAGCAAATGCCCAAGATCGGCAGGCCGGAATCGAACAGGCTTTGTGGTGCGCGCGGGCTGCCGTCTTCGGGTACCGACGCGGGCGAGCCTGAGAGGATGATCCCCTTGGGCTTCATTCGCTTAAACGCCTCTTCGGCGGTGTTGAACGGGGCGATCTCGCTATACACCCCAGCCTCGCGCACGCGGCGGGCAATGAGTTGGGTCACCTGTGACCCGAAATCGACGATAAGGATGGAGTCGGATGGCTGGATAGACATGGCTGGCCGTTAAAGGCGATGACCGCCGCTGTCCAGTTGCCAGTCACCCATTTGCCCGATATGCCTGCATGCGAGAGGGGAAAATCATGACATTGGTATTGCGTATAGTGGTCGGCCTGTGGGGTATTGGATTTGGTTTGCTGGCAGTTCGCGGCATATTGGACCCGAAGGTTTTTCTCGATCAATTCGGCGTTCAAGGACCGGGGGCATCGATCAACACGATCCGCTCCGACTTCGGCGCCTTTTTCCTTGTCTCGGCAGTGTCCGCGCTATGGGCGGCATGGCAACCGGCTAAGGCGCGCCTGCTCTATGTCCCTGCCGCGCTGTATGGGACCGCACTTGCCGGTCGGCTTATCGGGCTGGCCATGGGCGACCCAAGCTCACCCGCCAACAATCAGGCAATGATTATCGAAGGCGTGACGGTGCTGCTGATGCTGTTTGCGGCACAGCGGCTGGGTGCAGCCAACCGCTAACGGCGCCCCAGCCGGGTGACGATGGTCACGAAAAAGGCGGTTGACCAGCCGAGCAGCAGCAGCCCGTTAATCCCCTCAATCGCGCTCACCAGCCGCCAGCTTGTGTGGATATAGCGGTCGTCATAGCCAATCCCCGCATAGCTGATCGTTGAATAATAGACCGCTGTTTCCAGATCGTTGATTGCACCAATGGCTTCATAAACAAAGGCGTAGATCCAGATTTCGGCACCGTGCAGCGCGAACAGGGCTATCACCAGTCCGACGGTGAAAAACAGATTGCGCCGCGACAGCGACGGCACATGATGCTGCCGCTCCTCGGCGACTTCGCTCTGCAAAAGCCGCCCGAGAAACGCCAACCCTGCGCCGTGGATCATCACTGTCAGGATCACCATGACGGTGGCGACGGCGAGTTGAGCGATCATGCAGCATCTTTCGCCGCACGCCGTTCGGCCAATTCCTCAACCGAGCTTGCCCGCATGAAGGGGTTGGTCACGCGCTCGAGGGCAATGGTGGTTGGTACCGTTGCCTCGCCGCGGTCGCGCATTGCGGTGATTTCATTCATGCGCTCAACCAATGCCGCATTGTCCGGCTCGACAGTCAGCGCGAAACGACCGTTCGACAGCGTATATTCGTGCGCGCAATAGACGCGCGTGGCGTCGCCCAACGCTTCCAGCTTGCGCATATTGGCATACATCTGTTCGGCGGTTCCTTCGAACAAGCGGCCGCAGCCCATTGCGAACAAAGTGTCGCCGACAAAGGCAGCTTGGTCATCGGCAAAATGGAAGGCGATATGGCCAGCGGTGTGTGCAGGGACGTCAATCACCCGCGCCTCAGCCGCGCCGAGCATGACAGTGTCGCCCTCTGCCACCATCCGGTCGAGCGTCGGGATGCGTTCGGCCTCCGCAGCGGGGCCAGTGATCGTGCAGCCTGTCGCGTCCTTGATCGCGGCATTGCCGCCGGTGTGATCGGGGTGCCAATGGGTGTTCCAGATCTGCGTGATGGTCCAGCCGCGCGCCTTGGCTTCTTCGAGCACAGGCTCGGCAATCGCCGGATCGACGGCCATCGTCTCGCCAGACACAGGTTCGTGCACCAGCCAGACATAATTGTCGGAGAGAACGGGGATGCGGATGATTTCCAAAGTCATTTCGATACAGCCCTCTCTTCAAATACAGCTAACAATTCCCATGCCTTGCATTGTTCTTCGTCGGGCATCGCTTCCACGACGTTTCGGAGTGCATAATATTCAGCTTCACTTCGTACTTTGCCGCGCTTCATTATTGATGCAATTGTTTTCGAAAATTCGAGCCGGACGGCACTCAAAGTTGGAAGTCCCTCTTTTTCCAAAGCAGCATCCGTCTTCTGCACTCGCTCCAATCCCCAATGTTGCGTTTCCTCAAGCGTATCGCCAATACCCATGCGAAGCGATTGCCTTGCAAGTCCAGGCGTCTTGCCTTCCAACGCCGCCAAAAAGTTTAAAGGCTGAGCCTCAAACGGCAAATCTGCAACGTTGGGATGGGTCAGTCCAACCATCCAACCAAAAAACGCCTTAAGAGACTGGTAATTTTCTACCGTGACTTTCAATTTCACCAGCTTCCAATATTGGGCATGCTAATCCACGGCTCGGCGGGCGCGAGCGCGTCACCAGCTTGCAATAGCTCAATCGAAATATTGTCTGGCGTCCGCACAAAGGCCATGCGGCCATCGCGCGGTGGACGGTTGATTGTGACGCCGCCGTCCATCAGCCGCTGGCAACTGTCGTAAATATTATCGACCGCATAGGCGAGATGGCCGAAATTGCGTCCCTCACCGTAGCCACCCTCGTCCCAATTGTGCGTCAGTTCGACCTGCGCGCTTTCGTCGCCGGGGGCGGCAAGGAAGATCAGAGTAAAGCGCCCCACCTCATTGCCGAAACGGCGCAATTCCTTCAGCCCCAACAGTTCGAAAAAGGCGATCGTCGCTGCCGGGTCGGAGACGCGGATCATGGTGTGGAGATATTTCATCGTTGCCAAAACTCATTTCATCGCTATTCATGCACAGTTCATCGCAGTCAGCGCATGAGGCGAACCGTGCCGGGTGGGGCGAAATATGGACCGTCATGCTACCCTGCGCAAGCTGTGTGAAACCCATTCCAACCCAAAAATAGGGACAGTCCCTATTTATCGAAAGTGCGACCCATGAGCGACCAGATTAAAGCAGACAATGAAGGCGGTTTCCTGACACGGTTGACCGCGAACAAGGGCAAGGCCTGGCTCGCCGGTGCGGGGCTGCTGTCTTTCGGGCTGATCGTCGGCGGTTACCTGATGGGCGACGGGCTGGTGCGGATGAAACAGGCCGACCGCGCGGTCACCGTGCGCGGGCTTGCCGAGCGTGAAGTCACCGCTGACCTTGCCACTTGGACCATTGCCTATTCGGCGAAGGCGGGAGACCTGCAGAGCGCGCAAGCAAAGGCCGATGCCGACACCAAGGCGATCCGCGCCTTTTTCGGCACGCTGGGCTTTGATGGCGACGCAGTGCAGCCGACCGGCGCCAATGTCTCACAATTTAGCGATCAGGGCATCACCACTTACACCGTCAAACAGCGCATGTCGCTTCGCACCACCGACATCAAGAAGGCGCAGGATGCAGTCAAGCGGCAGTTTGATCTGGTCAAACAAGGCGTCGAGCTGGAGGAAGGCTCTGGCATGGCCTTCACCTACACCAAGCTGAACGCGATCAAGCCCGAGATGATCGCGCAGGCGACCAAGGACGCGCGCAAATCCGCCGAACAATTTGCCAAGGACAGCGGCACCGATGTCGGTTCGATCAAGTCGGCGACGCAGGGCTATTTCGAAGTCACTGCCCGCGACGGTGACGGCGAAGGCGGCTGGGGTGTATCGGATAGCCCGTTTAAAAAGGTTCGCGTGGTGACGACCGTCGAATATTATCTCGATTGATCGCGGCGCGAAGCAAAGGGCGACAAAATGACCATTTTCCGATCCATGGCTGGGGCGCTGATGCTGGCTACCGCCGCATTGTCCCAAGCCGCCGCTGAAAAATCGATCGAAAGCAATGAGCAGGGTACGGGATATAGTCTCGAATTCAGCTATCCGGCGGTGATCGCCGAACATCCCGCGCTCCAACAGATGGTGCTGGCGGAAAGACAGACCCAGCTTACCCAGCTCAAGCAATGGGGAAAGGATTGGGTGAGCGAAAATCCGGAACGGGCGGTCGAAACCGATATGGAGTCGTTTATCACATGGCAGACCGTCGCCAACCTGCCACGTTTCCTGAGCCTGACAAAGGACATATGGGATTATTCGGGAGGGGCCCACGGCAATTGGTGGCGGTCAAGCATTGTGTGGGACAAGCAGGCGGGCATCGCGCGGAAACCGATCGAGATGTTTGTCGACAAGCAAGCCTTCGACCGGGTGATGCATGAACGCTTTTGCGAAGCACTGGATGCCGAGCGCGCAAGAAAAGACGGGCAGGAACCGGTGGCTGGTAAAGATGATGCAGAATATTGGCAGGACTGGATGGAACGATGCCCGAAACCATCAGAATTGGACATCATCCTCGGTTCAAGCGATCGCAAGACTTTCAACCGGCTGGCGGTCTATGTAGGCATCTACACCGTAGGCCCCTATGTAGAGGGCGATTATGAAATCGACCTGCCGGTGACGGCGAATCTTATCGCGGCGGTCAAACCGGAATATCGTGGAGTCTTTGCCGTGTCGCCGAAGTCAGCTGCGAAGGCGCGCGAGCGATAAGGCCGGTGTGGAGCTGCAAGGCAGCGCCTAGCCATTAGGGCGGGATTTTTTTGGGTTCACACGAAGACACGAAGATTTTTAAGACGGCATTTGATAAAATGAACGGCACGCGCGCAGCGCGCTAATGACGAGACACTCGCTGTGCGAGTGAAAGTGCATCAAAGGGGTTACCTCTTCAAAATCTTCGTGCCTTCGTGTGAAACTCCTTTGCGCAACCCGTCCTTGCGGACGCGGCATTGAAACGATACCCCTCCACCCACTAAGGCAGAGGACATTCCATGCGCATATCGCTCGCAATCATCGCGTTATTGACCGCTACCCCACTATGGGCGCAAACCGCGCCCAAGGATCAGGGGGACCGCTATTCGGGCGCTCCGGGTGCAAGCCGTTCGGCTGTCATCGCGCAGAATGGCATGGCCGCGACCAGCCAACCGTTGGCGACGCAGGTTGCGCTCGACATATTGAAGGCAGGCGGCAGTGCGGTGGATGCAGCGATTGCCGCCAACGCCACGCTTGGGTTGGTCGAGCCGGTCGGCAGCGGTGTTGGCGGAGACCTGTTCGCGATCATCTGGGACCCGAAGACGCAGAAGCTCCACGGCCTCAACGCCAGCGGATGCGCGCCGATGGGGCAGAGCCTGAAGCAGTTGCAGGAGCGCACCAAAAAGACCCCGCGTTCGGCGCGCGACACCGACGGCACGATAGCCGACTGGGGTTCGGCCTCGGTCACTATCCCCGGCGCGGTTGATGGCTGGTTTGAAATGCACGCAAAATTCGGCAAGCTGCCAATGGCGCAGAATCTTGCCCCGGCGATCCACTATGCGGACAAGGGATTCCCGGTATCCGAGCTGATCGCGCAATATTGGAAGACCAATACCGCCGCATTCGAGATGCTGAAAACCGAAGGCGTGATCGAAGAGATCGACAATATGCGGCGGGTGTATATGCCCGGTGGCAAGGCGCCGGCGGAAGGCGCGCTGTTCAAAAATCCCGATCTGGCGATAACCCTGACCGAAATTGCCGAGGGCGGACGCGATGCCTTTTACAAGGGTCCTCTCGCCAAGGCGATGGACGGCTATTTCAAACGTATTGGTGCCGCCCATCGCTATGAAGATTTCGCCGCCCACAAAAGCGAATGGGTCGAGCCGGTCTCGACCAACTATCGCGGCTATGACGTGTGGGAAATCCCGCCCAATGGTCAGGGCATAGCCGCGTTGCAGATATTGAACATCCTCGAAGGCTATGACCTGAAGGCAATGGGGCGCGGCAGCGCCGATTTCTGGCATGTCTTTATCGAGGCCAAAAAGCGCGCCTTTGCCGACCGGGCGAAATATTATGCTGACCCGGCCTTTGCCAAAATTCCTTTGAAAGAATTGCTGTCGAAGGAGCGCGCCGAGAAACAGCGCGCCAGCATCGACCTGGGCAAGGCTACGCTCGCCGACGCGCCGCTGCCTGTCGATGGCGGTGCCGACACCATCTATATGACCGTCGCCGACAAGGACGGGATGATGGTCAGCCTGATCCAGTCCAACTATCGCGGCATGGGGTCGGGGCTGGTCGCTGACGATGGCAAAGGCAAAACGCTGGGCTTCATGTTTCAGGATCGCGGCGCGCAGTTTAGCCTCGATGCCAAACATGCCAACGCCTATGCGCCGGGCAAGCGCCCTTTCCATACGATCATTCCCGCTTTCATGACCAAGGACGGCAAGCCGCTGTTGAGTTTTGGCGTGATGGGCGGCGCGATGCAGCCGCAGGGGCATGCGCAGATAGTGGTCAATATGGTCGATTTCGGCATGGGCGTGCAAGCCGCAGGCGACGCCGCGCGTTTCCACCATGATGGCTCAACCGACCCCGAAGGCGGTGCGGGGATGACCGATGGCGGGGTGGTCGAAATCGAAACCGGCGTTCCGGCGGCACTGGCTGATGATCTGCGCAAGCGCGGCCACAGCGTCAAATATTCGGTCGGTCCCTATGGCGGCTATCAGGCGATCTGGCGCGATCCGGAAACAGGGGTCTATTGGGGCGCAAGCGAGTTCCGCAAGGATGGGCAGGCTGCTGGATATTGAGTTTTGCTTTTCACGCAAAGGCGACTTTGGTTTGCCAGCTTCGTGCTATTTGTTTCACACGAAGACACGAAGACACGAAGATTTTGAAGAGGTAATGCGATTGATACACCTTCGCTCGCGTAGCGAGTGTTTCGTGATAAGCGCGCTGCGCGCATGCCGTTCACCTGATCCACCGCCATCTTCAAAATCTTCGTGTCTTCGTGTGAAACCAACTGGCACGATATATCAAAGAAGCTCCACCCTAACCGCCAGCCAACTCCGCCACAGTCGCAAGCAACAACCCCACATCGGCATCTCGCGACAACCGGTGGTCGCCATTCTTGATCAGCGTCACCCGCACATCATCGCTGCGCAGCGATTCTGCCAGTTTCAATGAAATCTTCCACGGCACATCGGCATCGGCCTGCCCGTGGAGCAGCCGCACCGGGCAGCTGATCGCTATCTCTGTCCCCAGCATCTCGTGCGCAACACCATCATCATAGAGCCTGCGCCAGGTCGGCGTCGGCTCCGGACCATAGGGATTATCCTGATACAGCACGCCGTCGCGCGCGATCATTTCTTTCTGCGCATCGGTGAAGCCCCAGCGGGTGAAATCGGGCGCGGGCGCTATGCCGATCATCCCTGCCAGCCGGTCTCCCAAAGCAAGGCCCACAAGCAGCATCAGCCAGCCGCCCATAGACGATCCGATCAGTACCACCGGGCCATCCGCCAACGCATCGATCATCGCCAGCACATCGTCGCGCCAGATGCTGAGCGTCTGATCGGCAAAATCGCCTTCGCTCAGCCCGCACCCGGCATAGTCAAGCAACAGGCAGGCACGGCCATTCTCGACCGCCCAGTCAAACACCGCACTCGCCTTGCCGCCAGCCATGTCGGACATATAGCCGGGTAGAAAAACGATGGTTAGTCCTTCACCTTCGGATTTGCGATAGGCGAGATGCAGTCCGTCTGCGCGCGTGAAATAGCGGGTTTCTGCCATCGGATTCAATTTTGAGACTCTCAAATGACCCAGTCAACCGTTTGCATCTGGGCGACTTCCCGCCCCTTGGCACGTCGCTGGATAACCATGATTGCGTTCAGGCGCTCGATTGTCCGGCTGCCGGTGGTCACACACCAGCCCGGCACCGCTGCGTGCACCAGCGCACAAAGCCCGCCCCAGATCATCGTCACCCCGAATTTGGCAGCGACAGCAAAATGCTCGAAATAATTTTCGTCAACGCTTTTGGGGTGATCGACGAACAGACGGCGGAACATGGGCTACTCCAATTGTTGGAACAGGGCGGGCTTAGCCGCAGTGACTATTCAAAGTCAAAACCCCAGCCCGATTTGACCTTGCGATCCTGCGCGCACATCGTCTTCAGCTCAGTCCATTCGTCCGACGACAATATCGGGCGATAGGCCTTGCCCTTGATCACGCTATTCTCAAACAGCTTGCGCCGTTCGTCGGACAAGGGGTGGCTCGAGGTATAGCTCGCCATTGCCCGTTCTTTGCCTTCACGCATTTGCGCGCTGCCATCCATCGCCGACAGGCGGCGGAAAAAATCGGCGGTGGCGATCGGGGAAACCGACGCGGACTTCAGCGCCTTCAATGAATGGTCATCGGCCTCACGTTCGGATTCGCGAGTGTAGGTGGTCGACAGCAAACCGTTGAGCGTCGAGCCGCCATTACCGTCAAAGCCGCCAAGCACGACCGCCAGTCCCATCTGACGTAGCATCCCCTGCATCACATGCTTTTCGCGGACATGGCCGATTTCATGCGCGAGCACGCCTGCAACCTCGTCGGGCGATTTCGCCTGCGACACCAGCCCGTTGAACAGGATCACCTTGCGCCCGGGCAGCGCGACCGCATTGATCATATCGATATTGGCAACTTCGACCTGCAAATCGCGCGGGTCGGCATCGAGTGCATTGGTCAATTTGGCAAGCGCAGCCTTACCCTTGGGCGTGCTGCAGAAGCGTCCGCCAAAATCGCCAATCAACGCGTCACCAATTTTCGTTTCGACACTCGCCGGAATCAGCGGCGCGAGCCATTGCGGGCTGAACAACACCACCGCGACCACCGCCGCGCTGACAATCGCAAATACCGCGCTGGCGGGGCCAATTCCCAGCCGGTCGATCCAGCCGCCATAGGTTTTCTTCGCCGGTAAATGCGGAACCAGCTCTGTGGGCACATTGCCGACCAGACCCAGCCGCCAGCCATCATTGCCCCCCATTTTATAAACCGAAGCGTCGCCCTGTTCGCCGGCATATTCCAGATCGGCAAAGGCAAAGGGCCCGTGCCGCCGCTCAAGCTCGGCCAGATAGAATTGGTTGCCGACGGTCTGCACCTCGACCTTGCGGCGAACCGCTGATTTGCCATCAAAATGCCATGCGTCGAAAAATGTGGGCATTGCGGTTCCTTACATCGCCCCGACATCAAAGGCATCGAGCAGGCCTTCACCATGGCTCGACACTTCGGTTTCGGATTGGGTCAGATGGTCGAGATTGACCTCGCCATAGGCCTCCATATGCACTGCGAAAAATTTCCAGGCACGATAGCGGATAATCGATGCGGCAAAGGCCAACGGGATGATCGCGATCAGTGCGGAGATGATGAAACCGGCGGTCATGAACGTCTCACCCGCCTCGATCTTCTGCGCAAACTGTTCGGGGCTGGCAAAGACAAAGGCGGAAAAGGGCGCGAAGGCGAAGCCATAAGCCAGTCCCATGATCGCGATGTTGCCGAGCCAATAGAGGATCCAGTCGGGCGAGCGCGCCTTGAATTCAAATTCCAGATCACCCAGCCGTAATCCGCCAACCGCAACGCGGAAGAATTTCGAATAATACATCAGCGCGGCAATCGGCACGAGGATATACATTGCCAGCACGCCAACGATGATAAGCGTAAAAGCAGCGATACCGCCGGCGGAGTCAAAAGGATTGCCGCCGCCCCCGCCGCTCATCCCCGCTGAGACACCGGCGATGAAAATCCCGGCAAAGATCAGGAAGGGAACGAGGTAGAAAAGCAGATAACGCTTCATCAGGTCGGTCCAGCGCGCATTGCTTTCAAAGCGGTAGGGGCCAAAACTCATCAGGTTCCAGCGTTCATTCCACAGCGAAATACTCGCCCAAGGATAGAGCAAAAACAGCGGTATGGCCGCAGCAAAATTCTTCCAGATATAGGAGAAACCATAGGTCAGCCCCTGATCATCGCTGCCGCCCCGGATCCCGCGCCAATAGGTGCGGCTCAGCCGGTAACGCAGCGTGCGGAAATAGGCGACCCCGGTGAGGTAATAGATCGCAAGCACCATTGTGATCACCAGGATCGCGGCAATCGCCACCTGCCCCTGAAAGATCATCCCCTGCGCCACCAGTTGCAGGATCGCGAAGGGAACACCCAGCAAAAACAGGACCATGATGAAACCGATAAACAGCTCCATCCCTGTACCCGTCCATTCCAATGGCTCGTCGATGAAACGCGTCTTCGACCACAGATAATTGCGCTCACGCGTGGTCGCCCAGAAACGGTAAATCCCCAGAGTCACCAAAGTCAGCAGCACATTGGGCAGCGCGATCTTGGCAAAATCAATCCAGCTTCCGTGAAAAGTAACGGCGCTGGGCGTGCGGCCCTGACTGTCGGACATGGTGCGGTTTTCCCCCGATAAAATTCAGACCAAGTGATGGCAAGCGAGGGAGGTGCGGTCAAGCAACTTCAATCGCGCAGGAAGATTGCCTCGATCGGCATGTCGAACAGATCGGCGATGCGGAACGCGAGCGGCAGCGACGGGTCATATTTGCCGGTCTCGATCGCATTGACCGATTGCCGCGATACCGCGAGCGCATCGGCCAGATCCTGCTGGCTCCAGTCACGCTCGGCGCGCAGGACTTTGAGGCGGTTTTTCATGGCTTGTGTGGCCCAAAAAGTCCGTTGAACCAGAATGTCACATACCAAAACGCCGCTGGCCAGACATAGAAGGGCGCACCAGCCTCTGGTTTGTATTGAATCATGAATCCCTTAACCAAAGTATAGAAAAGCGCAGCCATCGACGCATAGGCCACCCGCTCACGAAGTTTGTAAGCCTGATACTCATCTAACTCCAATTGTTTGATACGTTTTTGAACCAGCATTAGGGTTAGAAAGAAGGGAAGTGCGACTATCAATCCGACCACTGATAACCCGATTACGGGAAGTTGGCGCAGTTCAATATCAAGCCAATCTGCGCAATAGGCCGAAAGGAAGAAAATCACTGCCAGTGTTGCAACGCTGAGCTCGAAGCGTGATTGCGTCATACGCCCCTCACCTTGTTGTAGAAATGGCCGAGACCAAGTCCAATGGCCCAGACCGGCACTGCGGCCCAGGTCGGGACATGGATGACCACGCCGAAAGTTTCCAGAAAACCCCAGGCCGTTGCCAGCACCAGCAATATGCCGGTGGCAAAGAGTGCTGCCGAGACTTGCTTCATACGGATATATTCGTCGCTTTCCTCGACCAGATAGCGGCCCAGCGCCCAGACGAAATAGAGGATCGGCAGCGCAGGCAGGATCGCAATCAGCCACAATAGGGGCCCGGTCGGCTTGATCGCATCATGGATTGATATTGCCCCAAACAAGGCCGCGACATAAGCAAACGACCAGATCAGCATCCGCCGGTTATAGGCATTGATCGCCGGCGACACATTGCCGCACACCGCCGCCTGACGCCTTTGCCCGGACTTCACCATAGGGAACAGCAGCAGCATCGGCGGGATCATGATCGCCATGCTCCAGAAGCTGTTGAGATCAACCCAACGCGCAAAAATGCCCGCGCCGAACATCGCAACAACAAAGGCAATGCCCCACAACAGGGGCGGGTTGAGTCTGCTTTCGGCATTGATTTCGACTTCGACCATTTCGGTGTCCTTTCCGGCAATGACAAGCGACCTTTACAGTCGAGTCGCTCATATGTCAATGTTACTTGTCATTTTGATTGCCTTGCTTGTCATTGAAGCCCTTCCTTGGTGTCAACTTTGTCAACTTTGCCGCTTGTCTGCGGGGTTGCGGCCATTGCGCTGGGCTGGCAAAGGGTCGGCTCCGACCAATACAGAAAGCACCAAATTCCCCAATGTCCCTTGAAGCCTCCGAGATGATCCGCGTCACCCTTCCCGATGGCTCTGCCCGTGAAGTCGCGCGCGGCACTACCCCGGCGGACATTGCCGCCGCCATCGGTCCCGGTCTGGCCAAGGCCACCATTGCCGCGCGCGTCGATGGCGAGTTGCGCGATGCGACCCGCCCCTTCGACGGCGATTGCAATCTGGCACTGGTCACGACCCGCGACGAGGCCGATGCGCTGGAGCTTGCCCGCCACGATTTCGCCCATGTGCTGGCCGAGGCAGTGCAGAAACTGTTTCCGGGAACGCAGATCACCTTTGGCCCGGCGACCGATGACGGTTTCTATTATGACGTGTTGGCGCCTGCCTCGCGCGGCCCCTTTACCGAGGACGACCTGCCCGCAATCGAGGAAGCGATGCGCGACATCATCCGCGCCGATAAGCCGCTGCGCCGCGAGGTTGTGGCGCGCGATGCGTTGATCCAGACTTGGAAGGATGCAGGCGAAAGCTTCAAGGCCGAATGGGCGGCGGAACTGCCCGAGGGTGAGGAGCTATCGGTCTATTGGTCGGGTGATGACTGGATGGACATGTGCCGTGGGCCTCACTTGGCCTCAACCGGCAAACTCGATCCGCAAGCTTTCAAGCTGATGCGCGTTGCCGGGGCCTATTGGCGCGGCGACCAGAATAATGCGCAGCTGACGCGCATTTATGGCACTGGCTGGCTCAACAAGAAGCAATTGGACGCGCATCTGTTGCGGCTGGAGGAAGCGGCCAAGCGCGACCATCGCCGTCTGGGCGCGGACATGGATCTGTTCCACCTGCAATCCGAAGCACATGGCAGTGTTTTCTGGCACCCGCATGGCTTCACCATCTGGCGCGCGCTGGAGGCCTATATGCGCCGTGCAATTGACGCCGCTGGTTACAAGGAAGTCAAAACCCCGCAGGTGATGGACGCGCGCCAGTGGGAGCAATCCGGCCATTGGGGCAAATATCGCGAGAATATGTTCGTGATTCCCGATGAGGTTCCCAATACCGAGGATGAAGGCCCGGTGATTTCGGGCGAGGCCGACTGGATGGCGCTGAAGCCGATGAACTGTCCGGCGCATGTCCTGATCTTCCGTCAGGGGATCAAGTCGTACCGCGACCTGCCTTTGCGCATATACGAAAATGGCTGCTGCCACCGCAACGAGCCGCATGGCGCGCTGCACGGGCTGATGCGCGTGCGGCAATTCACGCAGGACGATGCCCATATCTTCTGCCGCGAAGACCAGATTGTCGAGGAAGTGCAGGAGTTCTGCGCGCTTGCCGACCGTATCTACAAGGATTTCGGTTTTACCTATTCGATCAAGCTGGCGCTGCGCCCCGAGGCGCGTTTCGGCAGCGACGCCGATTGGGACAAGGCGGAGAATGAACTGCGCGACGCCGTGGTCAAGGCAGGGCTGGCGACCGAAGAATATGGCTGGGAAGAACTGCCCGGCGAAGGCGCTTTTTACGCGCCCAAGCTCGAATGGCATTTGACCGACGCGATTGGCCGCACCTGGCAGGTTGGCACGATCCAGTCCGACCGGGTGCTGCCCGAGCGGCTGGACGCCAGCTATGTCGGCGAAGATGGCGGCAAGCACCGCCCGGTGATGCTGCACCGCGCGATCTTTGGGTCGTACGAGCGCTTTATCGGCATTTTGATCGAACATTATGCCGGACGCTTTCCGGTCTGGCTCGCGCCCGTGCAGGCAGTGGTGGCGACGATTGTCTCCGACGCCGATGCTTATGCGAACGAAGTGACCGCGAAGCTGGCGGCAGCGGGGATCCGTGTCGAGACCGACCTGCGAAACGAGAAGATCAACTATAAGGTACGCGAACACAGCCTCGCGAAAGTCCCGCACCTGCTGGTGGTCGGCAACCGCGAGGCCGAGGAAGGCAAAGTCGCGATCCGCACGCTGGGGCAGGAAGGCCAGCGGATTATGAGCGTTGAGGATGCCATTGCGATGCTGGTGGCCGAGGCGGCAGCGCCGGATTTGCGGGGTTGAGCGGTCGGAGCATCCCAACCAAACGCCGCTGGCTGCGCTGGACCGCGATCCTGCTTTTGCTGACGCTTGCCTTGCTGGGCAAAGGCTATTGGAACGCCACCCGCGACCCCATTGTCCACCGCGCGACGGTGGAGGTCGATAACTGGCCAGCGGGCGAGCCGCCGCTGAAGGTGCTGCTGCTCTCCGACACCCATGCCGCTGGACCGGATATGCCGCCTGAAAGGCTGGCGCGGATCGTTGCGGATCTCAACCGGCTGAAACCCGATTTGGTGCTAATCCCAGGCGATCTGGTCAGCGAGAAAAGACTGGCGACGCATATCTATACGCCCGGCGAAGTCACTGCCCCCTTGCATGGTTTTAAGGCGCGGCTGGGTACGGTCGCAGCGCTTGGCAATCACGACCATTGGTTTGACCCCAAGGCTATCGAGGCGGGGCTGCGCAAGGGCGGCATCGCGGTGCTGAAGAACGAAGCGATTGCGCGTGGGCCGTTGGTCATTGGCGGGGTCGATGACGATTTCTCGAACCATGACGATGTCCCCGCCACCTTTAGCGCAATGGATATGCTTCCCGCAAAACCCCGCATATTGGTGACGCACAGCCCCGATGTCGTCCCTGCCCTGCCGTCGCCGGTCGCCGCTGTCTTTGCGGGCCACACCCATTGCGGGCAGATCGTGCTGCCGCTTTATGGTCCGATCAGCTATGTCTCACGCTATGGGGATCGTTTTGGCTGTGGAGCGATCAACGATAAGGGGCAGCGGGTTTTTGTAGGGGCTGGACTCGGCACCTCGATCCTGCCGCTGCGTTATGGCGCGCATCCCGATGTCTGGCTGGTGACTTTGCGCGGGAAGGGCGAGCAATGACCCTCCCCCTCGCCGTTAATCCTTTCCTCTTTGCGCTCACCATGACCTTTGGTGCAGCCGCCATCCGTGGCCTCACCGGCTTTGGCATGGCGATCATCCTTGTGCCTTTGCTGGGGCTGGTGATCGAACCGGCGCAGGCGGTGGTGGTGGCGATCCTGTTGCAATTGTTCATTGGCCCTGTTGGCATTGGCAAAATCCATGCCGATGCAGAGACGGCAAGCGCCATTCCAATCGCGGTCATCGCGATGCTGGCAACGCCGCTGGGGCTTTGGGCCTTGGGTGTTACCGCGCCCGATCTCGCCCGGCTGCTGATTGCGTTGATTGCCATCGGGGCGTTTCTGCTGGTGCTGTTGCCCGCGCGCGAGGGTGCGGTACCGGGCCGGTTGGAAGTCGCATTGACCGGCATCGCTGCGGGAATCCTCACCGGCTTTGCCGCGATGCCGGGTCCGCCGGTTGTCCCCTTCTACCTGCGCCGCAAATTGCCGCCAGTCGTCTCGCGGGCGTCGATGCTGCTGATTTTCTTCGCTACCGCAATTGCAGGCACGCTGTCCGCCATTGCCCTGGGCAGTGTCGATTGGGCGATTTTGCTGCTTTCTGCCCTGCTCTTTCCCGCCGTGCTGGTTGGCAACTGGATGGGGACAAAGGCCTTTGGCACAATCTCGGAACCGGTGTGGCGAAGCATTGTCGGGGTGCTGTTGGGCGTGGCCGGAATTGCCGCTGTCGTCAGGCTTGCCACATGAACAGGCGTTGCTCCGCTGCAACGCCGCTTTACAAAAGCGCCGCCGCCAAGCATCGCCCCTTTATTTGTAGGGAATTTGGCGGTAAGGGCCGCCTATCTGAAACAAAGGAGTAATTGCTATCGCTGCCCCAGTCTCACGGCGCATGAACACGCCACCGGTCAAAAGTGGACCGCGCTATAATGAATTCATCCAGAGCGAAAAAGTTCGCGTAATTGACGATGAAGGCGAGAATCTGGGGGTGATGTACACTCGCGAAGCAATTGCCCAAGCAGCTGAAGTCGGCCTCGATCTGGTCGAAGTATCGCCCAACGCCGACCCGCCAGTCTGCAAATTCCTCGACGTCGGCAAATTCAAATATGAGGCCCAGAAAAAGGCCAACCTCGCCCGCAAGAGCCAGAGAACGCAGGAGATCAAAGAGATCAAGATGCGTCCCAACATCGACGATCATGACTATATGACGAAGATGAAGAAGATCATCGAATTCATCGGTGATGGCGACAAGGTGAAGGTAACGCTGCGCTTCCGTGGCCGCGAACTGGCGCACCAGCAGCTGGGCATGGCCTTGCTGCAACGCGTGGCCGAGGACATGGCCGAAACCGCCAAGGTGGAGGCCTATCCCCGTATGGAAGGCCGCCAGATGCTGATGGTGCTGTCACCGAAATAGGGCTCAGCCAAACGCATTCCACAGCAGCTTTGCCCCGACCGCGATCATCAACAGATTGATCGCGGTCAGGAAGCGCTCTGCCGCAATGCGGCGAACCAGCCAGACACCGGCAAAGGTGCTGATAATCGCCAATGGCAGGAACAGCAGCGACAATGTACCGTTGCGCTCGGTAAATTGGCCCAGCGCGAAAAAGGCGGGGACCTTGAGCCAATTGATCGCGGCAAAGAACAGAGCGCTGGTGCCGACAAAGACATCGCGCGGCAGATTGCGGCTCAGCGCCCAGATTTGAAAGGGCGGCCCGCCTGCCAGCGCGATCTGGCTGGTAAAGCCCGACACCCCGCCCCAAAATAGCCCGGCCGGTTCTGGCTGTGGCTTTCCCAACCGCATCCCGCCTCCGCGCTCTGCCAGCAACCGGTTTGCGCCAAAGGCAATGGCTATCGCGCCGACAGCCGCCTCGACCACCCAGACCGCAACGCTTGCCGCAAGCAGCCAGCCGAGGAAGGTTCCCACCGCCGCCCCCGGCAACATCCAGCCAAGCAACCGCCAATCCACACTCTTGCGAAACGCCCAGACCCCGACTGCGTCCTGTACAATGAAGAGCGGCAGCAGGATTGCAGCGCCGCTGACCGGATCAATCGCCAATGTCATGATCGGCATCACCGCTGCACCCAGCCCGGCAAAGCCTCCCTTGCCCAGCCCGACCAATATGACGGCAATGGCAGCGACAATGTAGAAAAACGCGTCGGCTGGTATGCTCAATTTTTCGCCTGCCGCTTGCGCAATGCCAGCACATAGATAACCGAAGCAGCGGCTGCGAAGAAGAACCATTGCAGCGCATAGGACAGATGGTTGTTCGAAATGCCAGCCGGATCAGGCTTTGCAGGCGTTCGCAATCCGGACACAGCATTGGCAGACACCAGCATCGGGTTGGGCGTCGGGATCACGCCAAAGGCGCGTTCGAGGAAGCTGTAATGATCGGGTTCGGTCACGATCATCCCGCTGACAATGCCACCGTTCCAGTCGGGTTTCAGATTGGGCCGGTCCGCAACCCCCATTGCCGCGAGCAAGCCCGGGCCGTCGGCGCCGGTCTGGCATTCGGCAATGTAAAGTATTCCCGGCTTGCCCGTGTTATCGCGACCCGATTGGCTGCGCCATTCGACCACCTTCATGCAAGTGGCTGACGATTGGCGGAACAATGCGTCGTCCGAGACTGGACCGATTTCTGGAAAGGCCATCGCCGGTTTGGTAGCATTGGCGGCATAGAGCGCTAGCAGCGCCTCCTTCTCGCCTTTGCGCTGCAACTGCCAGATACCAAGCCCGATCATCGTTGCCACTGCCAGTGCAACGATGATGGTTGAGATAACCGGAAAGCGCGGCATCACGCCTCCTCGTCCTGCTCCGCCAGCTTGCCCTCTACCGCTCGATTGCGATGTTCGGCAATCAGCAGCGCGCCTTTGGTCACGCGCAGCGACGCGACCACCATCAGGCAGGTTAGCGGCACCCAGATGATCACATGCACCCAAAAGGGTGGACGAACCGCAATGTCGAAGCTGATCGCCAGCGCGACGATCAACGCGCCAAGCACCAGTGTCAGAATCGCCGCCGGACCGTCACCGACATTGAACGACGAATAGTCGAGCCCGCAGGCGCTGCATTTGTCCGAGAAGCTCGCCGGCCCGCCATAGAGCGTTTTGGCTCCGCATTCGGGGCAGAGACCAAGAAGGGCAGCCTGAACCAAGCCAGGCTGCCCTTCCTTATTTTGGATTTCCGTCATATCCGCCCGATCAGGCGTGGACCGGCGCGCCCCAGCCGCCCCAGACATAGACGACGACAAAGAGGAACAGCCATACGACATCGACGAAGTGCCAATACCATGCTGCCGCTTCGAAACCGAAATGCTGCTTCGGCGTGAAGTGACCGGCATAGGCACGGGCGAGGCAAACGATCAGGAAGATCGTTCCGACAAGCACGTGGAAGCCGTGGAAACCGGTCGCCATGTAAAAGGCAGAGCCATAGTTCAGTCCGCCGAAGGGGAAGGGCGCAGACGAATATTCATAAGCCTGAATGCACGAGAACAGCGCGCCGAGAATGACCGTGACCCACAAGCCATTGATCAATCCCTTGCGGTCGCCGTGGATCAGCGCGTGGTGTGCCCAGGTGACCGTGGTGCCCGAGCAAAGCAGGATCAGCGTGTTGAGCAAAGGCAGCGAAAAGGCGTCGAACACTTCCATGCCCTTTGCCGGAAACTGCGTTGCAGCCGCCGCGCTATCCTGACCGAACAGGTTGGTGATGGTCAGCGCATGCGTTTCGGGATCACGGACGATTTCCAGCGGCACCGGGAACAGCGAAAAGTCGAACCATGCCCAGAACCAGCCAACGAAGAACATCACTTCAGAGGCAATGAACAGGATCATACCATAGCGCAGGTGCAACGAAACCACCGGGGTATGGTCGCCGGCATGGGCTTCCTTGATAACGTCCGACCACCATGTCCAGAAAGTGTAGAGCACAGCGATCAGGCCACCACCAAATACAAGGCTGCCATAGCCGCCAAACACCTTGGGCTGGAACATCATCACCAGTCCGAAGAACATGGTGAGCGCCGCAAACGATCCGATCAGCGGATTGATGCTCGGCGGAAGGATATGATAATCGTGGTTCTTGGCACCGGCCATGACTTGCTTCCCTATTCCCTGACTCTACGTATCTGGTTTAGCCTTAGCTTCCCTTCCCCGGCTCGTCCACCGGGTAGAAGGTATAGCTTAGCGTGATTTCCTCGACATCCTTGGTATCAGGATCGTCAAGAATCTTCGGATCGACATAATAAACCACCGGCATGCGCAATTGCTGGCCGGGTTTCAGCGTCTGCTCGGTAAAGCAGAAGCATTGCACTTTGCTGAAATATTGTCCGGCCTGTGCGGGGCTGACATTGAAGGTCGCGGTTCCGGTCACTGGATGATCGGACAGATTTTTCGCGAGGAAAATCGTCATGTCGCGCGCGCCGATGGTGACTGTTTCGGTCGGTCGTTCGGGTTTGAACTCCCAAGGCAGCCCGCGCATATTGGCGTCGAAACGGACAACGATCGTCTTGTTGACGGCCTGAACCGTCGCGGCTTCCGCTTCGCTGATGCGCATTGTGGTACCGCCAAAGCCCGTGACTTGGCAAAAGATGCGATAAAGCGGAACCGAAGCGAAACCCAGTCCAACCATTGCCAGCGCGATGCTGCCCGCCATTAACGCGGTGCGCAGATTGTTGGGCGTTGATGTAAGCGCGGTCATGATCCGGCCCCGATCTTAACAATCGTTATCGCGTAGAAAAGTATGGCGAGCGCACCAAGGATCAATCCCAATATTTTGGCCCGCCCCTTTTGGCGCGCACGCACCTGAGCCGATTGTTCGGGGGTCAGCATTTCGGGCTGTTCGCTCATGCCAGCACCATCCGGTCCACAGCCAGCAATGCGAACATCAGGAACAGGTAAAGGATCGACCAGCCGAACAGGCGCTTTTCAGGCTTCATCGCGCTGGTTTCCATCGCCGGATTGCGCCACACCGAAAAGGCCAGAGCGAGAAATACCAAAGTCAACAGCATCGCCGGGATGCCGTAGATCAGCCCGGTCATGCCCAGCGCCCATGGTGCGAGTGCAGACGCCGCCATGATCCAGCTGTAAAAGAAAATCTGGTTTCGCGTCGATTTTTGCCCGGCGGTTACCGGCATCATCGGCACACCCGCAGCGGCATAGTCGGGCTTTACATAGAGCGCGAGCGACCAGAAATGCGGAGGGGTCCACAGGAAGATCAGCGCGAACATCAACACCGGCAGCAAAGTGACATCGCCGGTCACGGCTGCCCATCCGATTACCGGCGGGAAGGCACCGGCCGCGCCGCCGATCACGATATTCTGCGGGGTCGAGCGCTTCAGCCAGATGGTGTAAACCACGGCGTAGAAGAAGATCGAAAAGGCAAGAATGCCCGCCGATAGCCAGTTGACCGCGACCCCCATCACCCCGACCGAAAAGGCCGACAGCCCGATGCCGAACTGAAACGCCGATTCGCGATCCATCCGGCCCGCAGGCAATGGACGGTTCGCGGTCCGTTTCATCTTGGCGTCGATGTCGGCTTCATACCATTGGTTGAGCGCGGCTGACGCACCCGCACCGACCGCGATGCACAGGATCGCGGTAAAGCCGAGTATCGGATGGATCGATCCCGGTGCCGCCAGCAGGCCGCAGAGCGCGGTGAACACGACAAGCGACATCACCCGGGGCTTGGTCAGCGCCCAGAAATCCCGCCAATCGGCAGGAAGACTGATGTCCGTTGTCACGCTTGTCATTCTGTCATTTCCAAAATCCCGCCCCACGGACTGACCATAGGGCGGGGATTTGGCCGCCGTTTATTTGATAACCGGCAGCGTTTCGAACTGGTGGAACGGCGGCGGGCTCGACAATGTCCATTCGAGCGTGGTCGCACCTTCACCCCAATAATTGCCTTCCGCCTTGCGACCAGCCGCGAGCGACCAGAACACATTGACGAAGAAGATCAATACGCCAACGCCCAGAACCGCATAGCCATAAGAGGCAATTTCGTTCCAGTGTGCAAAGGCATCGGGATAGTCAGGATAGCGACGCGGCATGCCCTGCTGACCGAGGAAGTGCATCGGGAAGAACAGCATGTTCACGCCGACGAAGAACACCCAGAAATGCAGATGGCCGAGGAATTCGTTGAGCATCCGGCCCGACATTTTGCCGAACCAGTAATAGAAGCCCGCGAACAGCGCGAACACCGCACCCAGCGACAGCACATAGTGGAAGTGCGCGACCACATAATAGGTGTCATGCAGGTTATCATCGACGCCGCCATTGGCGAGGACAACGCCGGTCACGCCGCCAACGGTGAACATGAAGATGAAGCCCAGCGCCCAGACCATCGGAGTCTTGAAAGAGAGCGACCCGCCCCACATCGTCGCGATCCAGCTGAAAATCTTGATACCCGTTGGCACCGCGATCACCATCGTCGCCGCCGTGAAGTACATCTTCACTTCGACGCTCATCCCGGTGGTGTACATGTGGTGCGCCCAGACGACAAAGCCGACCACGCCGATGGCGACCATCGCATAAGCCATGCCGAGATAGCCGAAGACCGGCTTGCGGCTGAAAGTTGCAACGATCTGGCTGATGATGCCGAATCCCGGCAGGATCATGATGTACACTTCGGGGTGGCCGAAGAACCAGAAGAGATGCTGGTAAAGAACGGGGTCACCGCCACCGGCAGCATCAAAGAAGGCACCGCCGAAATTGCGGTCCACCAGCAGCATGGTGATTGCCGCAGCCAGAACGGGCAGCGAGAGCAGTAGCAGGAAGGCTGTGACCAGCACCGACCAGACGAACAGCGGCATTTTGTGCAAGGTCATCCCCGGCGCGCGCATGTTGAAGATGGTGGTGATGAAGTTGACTGCGCCCAAAATCGAGGCAGCACCCGCCAAGTGGAGCGAAAAGATCGCCATATCGACCGCAGGGCCAACCGAACCAGAGGTTGAAAGCGGCGCATAGACCGTCCAGCCGGTACCGGCACCAAGCCCGGTACCGCCAGGAACGAAGGTCGAGCCCAGCAGCATGATGAAGGCAACAGCGGTCAGCCAGAAGCTGATATTGTTCATCCGGGGGAAGGCCATGTCGGGCGCGCCGATCATCAGCGGCACAAACCAATTGCCGAAACCGCCAATGATTGCCGGCATGACCATGAAGAACACCATGATCAGGCCGTGCGCGGTGATCAGCACGTTCCACATATGATAGGCTTCATCGAGCGAAGCGCCCGAGCCCTTCATCATCGACGCCCAGCTGGTCAGATACTGAATGCCGGGTTCGGCCAGTTCCAGACGCATTAGCCCCGAAATCAAGCCACCAATGACGCCCGCAAAAATTGCGAAGATCAGATAGAGCGTGCCGATGTCTTTATGGTTGGTCGACATGAACCAACGCGCAAAAAAGCTGGGCTTGTGATCATCATGCGCATGGTCATGATGGTCGGTTGGATGTGCGGCAATCGTCGTCATGATGGTCGACCTCTATCTTATATCTTATTTCGTGGCCGCAGCGGGTGCGGCAGCATTGGCATTGTCGTTTGCAGCAGGGGCAGCAGGCTCGGCAGCAGCGTCAGCGGCCTTCTCGCCGGGCATTGCACCGCCCTTTGCCTTCACCCAGGCAGCGAACTGTTCGGGCGGCAGTGCCTCAACCACAATCGGCATATAAGCATGGCGGGCGCCGCAAAGCTCGGAGCATTGGCCAAAATAAACGCCGGGCTTTTCGATCGTCAGCGCTTTTTCGTTCAGACGTCCCGGAACAGCATCAAGCTTGAACCAGAAGGCCGGAACAGCAAAACTGTGAATCACGTCAGCGGCGGTGATCTGCAAACGCAGCGGAACGCCAGCGGGAACGACCAGACGGTTGTCTGCAGCCAGCAGCTTGGGCCCGTCATTGTCGGTGCGGAAGCGTTCGCCGGGTTTAACCTCTTCCTTTTCCTTGAGCATGTTCGAAACCACTTCGAACCCGCCATGGTCGGGATAGGCATAGCCCCAATACCATTGGTAGCCGGTGACTTTGACCGTGACCGCCTCTTTCGGTGCGGGCTTGAACTGCTTGGCGACCAGATCGAGCGAAGGATAGGCGACGCCCAGCAGAATCAAAACGGGGATCAAGGTCCAGACAATTTCGATCACGGTGTTGTGCGTGGTTTTGGACGGATTGGGGTTGGCAGCGCGGCGGAAGCGAACGACCACCCACAGCAACAGCGCCAGCACGAGCAGCGCGATCACCGTGATCAACGGCAGCAGCACCACATTGTTGATCCATTTCGCGTAATGGCCGTTGGCGCTGTACTGGTCCTGAAAGTCGACACCGCGATCAACCGGCATGCCGACGCCCGGGGTCGGCTTCATCGGGGTATAACCGGGGAGCGAACCATCGGTAGCTGCTGCAGGTTTTGCAGCATCGGTTGCGGCCTTTTCTGCCACCGGAGCGACCGTCGGAGCCGTTGCAACAGGGGCTGCAACCGCTTTTGCTTCGGCAGCAGCCGGGGCAGGAGCGGGATTCGGCGCTTGCGCCGCAACCAGTGCGGGCATGCTAGCCAGCCCCAACACCAGAACCAGTTTTTTCAATATATTCATTACTTTAGCCCCGTAACCTTGGTGCGAAATCTTCGCCAGAATATCGAATGTGGCAACCCGCCAGACGCGAATTTGAGCGGCTTATAGGAGCGCTTGGCACAAGCCTCAAGCACCCTCAACCCCAATTTTTGCATTTCTTTGCCGCTATTTTGCTCCTAATTGCGGATATCAGGCTGCATTTGCAGCGACGAACAGAAACAGGATTGCCCCCGATCATGACCGAAGACGAAATTCTGGCGGAATTTCGCGCTGCCAGCGCCTTGCTAGAAGGGCATTTTCTGCTCTCCTCGGGACGCCATAGCGGAAACTATCTGCAATGCGCACGGGTGTTGATGAACCCCGAACGCGCTGGACGTATCGCAATGGCGATTGCGCAAAAAATCCCGCGCGAAATTAAAGCCGCGATCGAAGCGGTGGTGTCACCGGCGATGGGCGGGCTGATCATCGGCCACGAAATGGGCCGCGCGCTGGGCGTCGACGCCATGTTTGTCGAACGCCCCGACGGCGTTTTCGGACTGCGCCGCGGCTTTGCCCTGCAGCCGGGGCAGAAAATCCTGCTGGTCGAAGACGTCGTCACCACCGGCCTGTCATCGCGCGAAGCTATCAAGGCGATCACAGCCGAGGGCGGCGAAGTGATTGCAGCGGCAGCGGTTGTCGATCGTTCGGCAGGCACCGCCGATTTGGGCGTACCCTTCTTCCCGTTGATCGAATTCAACTTTCCGACCTATGCGCCCGAAGAGGTACCGCCCGAACTGGCTGCTATTCCTGCGGTCAAGCCGGGCAGCCGGAAAGCCTAAGCGATCATGTCCGCTGCATTGAGGCTAGGCGTCAACATCGACCATGTCGCCACCATCCGTAATGCGCGGGGGGGCGACCATCCCGATCCGGTGCGCGCAGCGGAAATTGTGGCGGCAGTCGGCGGCGATGGCATTACTGCGCATCTGCGCGAGGACCGGCGGCATATCCGCGACAGCGATCTGGCGCGTATTCAAGCGGCAACCAACCTGCCCTTGAACCTTGAAATGGCGGCGACCGAGGAAATGCTGGAAATCGCGTTGCGTCACAAACCGCACGCCGCCTGCATCGTTCCCGAACGGCGCGAGGAACGCACTACTGAAGGCGGGCTGGACGCCGCCGGACAGCATAACCACCTCGCCCCCATCGTATCGCGGTTGAACGACGCCAATATCCGCGTCAGCCTGTTTATCGAACCCGACCCGCGCCAGATTGAGGCCGCGATGCGGCTGCGCGCGCCGGTGGTCGAGCTCCACACCGGACGCTACGCGCATCTGTGGCTCGATGGCGATGCAGCGGGCATCGAGGTCGAGCTGAAACGCATCGCCGACGCTGCCGCCCTCGCGGTCAAAAACGGCATCGAACCCCATGCCGGTCACGGCCTGACTTTCGAAAATGTCCAGCCGATCGCCGCCATTCCGCAACTCGCAGAGCTCAATATCGGCCATTATCTGGTGGGCGAGGCCATCTTCATCGGGCTGGAAGAAAGCGTGCGCCGGATGCGAACATTGATGGATGCCGCGCGTTGAGGGTAGGTAGCGTCGTGAATTAACGACCGCCTCGCCTTGTAATAGGCTGCCATCATAACCATATCGGACAAACGCTGTTGCGCTCGAGTGATCGCAATTCTGTCCGGCGGTGCCTCTTTTCGATCAGAAATTTGTTTGATTGGCTTTCCTGAGGCAGGAACGCAATCGCCGTCTCAGGGGTTTCGACAGCCTGACATGGGCGGTTTGACGAGGTCCGCCCCATGATTGCTTATTTTCTGCTTGTGCATCGATATCCGGCACAATTCAAACGCCTTTTCCAGGCCATTTACGCGCCGGGAAACCACTATGTCATCCATGTCGACAAAAGCTCGGGCGTCGCCCTGTCTGAAGAGATTGCCGACTTTCTCGCACCCTATCAGGGTGTCGATTTGCTTGAACCCAGGGATGCGCTGTGGGGCGGATACAGCCTTGTCGAGGCCGAACTGCGCGGCATGGCCCGCCTGCTTGAAATGGGCGAGAACTGGACGCATTATATCAATTTGTCGGGGCAGGATTTTCCGCTCAAGAGCCAAGACTATATCCGCCAGTTTTTTGCCGCCAATCCGGGCAAGCAATTTATCCGCGCGCTTGATCAGGCCAAGGAACGCCCCGACACGCTGAACCGGGTCAGCCATCATTTCATCGAAGAAAATGGCAAGATGAACGCCACTGGGGTTTCGCGTCCCTTCCTGTCCGGCGACACTCCGTTCATAGGCACGCAGTGGAAAGCGGTGACCCGCAGCTTCTGCGAATTTGTCTGCCATGATCCGCGCGCCGAACGGTTCAAGACATTTTACCGCAACAGCTTCATTGCCGATGAAGCCTTTTTCCAGACCGTGATCATGAACAGCGGCGATCAAGGAATCGTCATGAACGATGATCTTCGGATGATCGACTGGGTGCCCGATGGCGACATAAAGCTGCGCCCGCGCAATTATGACGTTCGCGATTTGGGGCAATTGCAGAATAGCACCGATCTGTTCGCCCGCAAATTCGATGCCGAAGCAGATCCGCAAATCCTGACTTTGCTCGAAACGCATCTGCGCACCGCTGCGGCAAATGTTTATCAATCACCGAAAGCCGATCCCCTTTTGCACCAACCCGACTGTGTCGCGGCCTGACAGGCACATCCCTCTTCCCATAATCGAACCGTGAAAGGTCTATGCCATGGCGAAATCGCAGAAAAAATCGAACCGAGAGGTTCGCAAGCCCAAAGCCGTAAAGCCAAAAACCAATGCCTCAGCCCCTTCCGACAAACGCGGTGTGGTGCCGGGCCTTGAAAATATGAAGCGTTAGAGCGTGCAGATTTCTGCCGCCTTTTGTCTGGAGCAGGAAAGACTGCAACGTGAAAAAGCCGAGAACGAGCCGCTGGAAAACCGCAAGAAGATAGCGCTGAACGCCGCCAAGGCATGGGCGGCAGAAGCGCTTGTCGCGGAAAAGCGCTATGGCAAGCAAAGCCCGCTGGAAAAGGCGGATGTCGCAATTGCCGCAGAATTTGCAGCGGAGGCCGAAAGCGGCGAGGCCAAATAAAGCCGGTGTCGCTTTTGCAAATTGGCGGCTGTCGCCTGCGGCTTTCCTACTCGGCATTTTCCTGCTTTAACCCGGGGCATGTTCTGTTCTCTGCCCTTCCTATGCCCCTTCATTGATCGCTCCGGTCGATCAGTCGGCGCGCGCGGATCATCTGCTTTTTATACATATAGTAATGCGTCGCTTTTGACGCTTTTGCAGCCTTTGCTGATTGGGGGAATCGATCAACAGGCGGCGAAAGGCGCGGAGCCATGATCATCGGTCTCGGCTCCGACCTGTGCAATATCGAGCGCATCCAGCATTCGCTCGACCGCTTTGGCGAGCGTTTCAAGGCGCGGGTCTTTACCGATGTGGAAAATGCCAAGGCGGCACGACGCCCGTTCACGGCCGCTGGCACCTATGCCAAACGCTTTGCCGCAAAGGAGGCGTTTTCGAAGGCCGTCGGCACCGGCTTCAAACGCGGCGTGTTCATGAAGGACATCGGCGTGGTCAATGCACCGTCGGGAGCACCCACGCTGGCGCTGAGCGGAGGGGCAAAAGCGCGTCTCGACGCAATGGTTCCAGACGGCTATGAGGCGCGGATTCATCTGACCCTGACCGACGATCATCCCTGGGCGCAGGCTTTTGTGATTATCGAGGCAATACCGAAAACGAGACCATGAGCGAAAACGAGACTGTAAATCCTGCCTCCAATACCGGCGAAGCACCGGCCCCCGCGCCGCAGGCTGAGAAGTCGGGATGGCTCGCTGCTTTGTGGTCAGAGATAAAGGGGCTGTTCTGGCTGCTGATCGCGGTGCTGACATTCCACAGCTTCATCGCCAAGCCCTTCTACATCCCCTCAATCTCGATGATGCCGACGCTGCTGGTAGGCGACCGGCTGTTCGTTTCCAAATATGCCTATGGCTGGAGCCATGTTTCGCCGACCATTCCCAATCCGATGGCGATGGTCCGCTATTATCTGCTGGGCGAGGAAGTCGATTCTTTCGCCTATCTGCTGCCGCCGAGCAAAGGCCGTGTTTGGGGTAAAATGCCCGAACGCGGTGACATCGTCATCCTGACGCCCGAGGGCAAAGCACAGGATTATATCAAGCGCGTGATCGGGCTTCCCGGCGAAACCATTGAGCTGCGCGAGGGGCAGGTGTTCCTGAACGGCAAGCCCGTGAAGCAGGAAACCCAGCCGGTGCGCGACCTTCCTGTTGATGCCAACAACCCCTGCACCGAAGCCGAGTTTCCCGGCGCCTTGTCACGAGACAGCGATGGCAGGCTTCACTGCAATGTCATGATCGTGCGCGAAACACTGCCCAATGGTGTGTCTTATGACGTGATCGATGCGCTGCGCAGCACGGCCGACGATATTGCGCCGGTCAAAATTCCGGCGGGCCATGTCTATCTGCTCGGCGACAACCGCGATAACAGCGCCGACAGCCGCGTTGCTGGCCCCGATGGACTGGGCGGACCGGTATCTTGGGACCGGATCGGCGGCCGCGCTGAGATCATCACTTTCTCGGTTGATGGTTCGACCACGCTCAACCCGGCGACTTGGTTTTCGTCGCTGCGCGAAGGCCGGGCCGGCAGCAGCCTGCGCCCCGACAAGGCAGCTCCGGCGACTGCGGGCAAATGAGGGAACGGCGGTGATGTACGTCATATTGTGCTTCGCCTTTGGCATAGCCAACTTCGCGATGCACAAGGCCGTGATCGAATCCGGCCATCCCTTTGTTGAGGATACCAAGCTTTATTTCGGCCGCTATCTGGGTAAACAGGGCAGCTATGTTCTTGAATTCGGGATACTTTTAAGCGCACTGTTCTTCGCGCAAGACGGATCACTGCTCGCCGCCGCCTTCTACGGCGTTTATACGCTGATGAATCTGCTCGCGACTTGGTTGCTGATGTCCGGGCGGATGTAGTTTGTCGTGCGATATCCACTACTGATCGATTACAACTGTCCTACAGCGCAAAGCCCCTCCTAACTTCCAGCTAAGGGAGCCGGTCGAGAATGGCGATATCATCGCCGCGTGGGAGGGAAATTGCGTGCCGGTTTCAAACAAGACGCTCAAGGCGGGCCTGATGCTCGCTGGTTCGATTTGGATTGCAACTCCAGCGATGGCGATGGCCGACACCGAAGCGTCGACCACGCCGGTGGTGCAAGCGAACCTCGAGCCCACAATCGAAAATGATCGCCGCATCTATGATGTCGCTCAGTTCGCCCGCTTCGCACCGCGCACCGCGCTCGACATGGCGGGGCAAATTCCGGGTTTTCAGATCAGTCAGGTCAGCGGCGATCGCGGTTTGGGCGAAGCCAGCCAGAATGTGCTGATCAATGGTCAGCGTATCACCGGCAAAAGCAACGATGCCGAAACAGCGCTGGCCCGCATTGCAGCGTCATCGGTGGTGCGTCTTGAAATCGTCGATGGCGCAAAGCTCGATATTTCGGGTTTGAACGGCCAGGTCCTCAATGTCGTTACCAAGGCTGATTCACTGCAAGGCAATTTCGCGTGGAAGCCGCAGTTTCGGAAGCGGGTTGATACATTCTGGCTCAGCGGTGAAGTCAATTTGTCAGGCAAACTGGGCAAAGGCGACTTCACGCTCGGCATCAACAACAATAACGGCTTTCGCGGCGGTGGCTGGGGTGAGGAAATTGGCCGCAATGCGTCCGGACAGTTGTTATTTACCCGCGATACGCGCGGCCAGTTCAACGGTGATCGGCCACGCTTGGCCGGTACCTACACGCTTAAAAGTGACGGCGGCTCCATCCTCAATGCCAACGCCGCGCTCGAATTTTTCGAATTTCGTCGCAAGTCCGATTATCTGAAACATGAGAGCGGCTTTGCCGATATTGCAGAGTTGCGCCGCGATTCAGAAGATGAATGGAATTTCGAACTTGGCGCAGATTATGACTTTGCCCTTGGCGGCGGTCGGCTGAAACTGATCGGTTTTCACCGCTTTGAACATAGCCCCTTCAAAAATCTGTTCCGCGCCGATCCGGTCGATGGATCGCAGTCCAGCGGACAGATATTCAACCAGGTGATCGACGAAGGCGAAAGTGTGGGTCGCGCCGAATATCGCTGGAAAGCGGGCAAGACCGATTGGCAGATTTCTGCCGAAGCGGCGTATAACTATCTTGATGCTGAATCCGAATTTTTCCAGATGGACAATGTCGGCATGTTCCATCCCGTTCCGTTGCCCAATGCGACTGCGAAAGTCGAGGAGAAACGCGGACAGGTGATCCTGTCCTACGGACGACCAATTGCCGCCAATCTGACATTGCAGGCGACTTTGGGCGGCGAATATAGCCGTCTGGGGGTCAGCGGCCTGAATGGTATCACCCGTGAATTCTGGCGCCCAAAAGGATCGTTGTCGCTTGCTTGGAAGGCCGCACCCAATCTTGACATCAGCACCAAATTGCAGCGCAAGGTGTTGCAGCTGAGTTTCTTCGACTTTCTGGCTTCGGTCGATGTCCGCAACAGCAACAGCAATGCAGGCAACCCTTTGCTGGTGCCGCCGCAAAGCTGGTTGCTCAATTTTGAAGCCAACCGTTCACTGGGCAAGGTGGGATCAATCAAGCTGAAAATCGATGCGGAAGCGATCAGCGATATTGTCGACCAAATCCCGCTCAGTGCGACCGAAGAAGCCCCCGGAAACCTGAAAAGCGCGAAGCGCCTGCGCGGCGAAGTCAATTCCAGCTTCCTGCTCGACAGCATCGGTTTCAAAGGGGCAAAGCTGGATGCGGGCCTCGCCTTGCAGACAGTGTCTTTGCGCGACCCGCTGACCGGTGAAAAACGCCCGATCAGCAATCGCGGACGGGTTGGCTGGAATGTCGAGTTCCGTCAGGATATTCCGGGCTCCAACTGGGCCTGGGGCGGCTCTGCAGATGATAGCAGCGACTATGGCTTCTACCGTCTCGACTATTACAGCCGTGAATATCGCACGGGGCCTATGATGGGAGTTTTCGTCGAGCATAAGGACATATTTGGCCTCAAATTGCGCGCGCAAGTTTACAATCTAGCGGGCCAGACCGAGGGCTATGACGAGGTTTTCTATGTCGACCGGCGCGACGGTCCGGTCGATTTCACCCACACCGGCACGAACAAATATGGGCTGATTTACAGGCTTAACGTCAGCGGCACTTTCTGATTGGGCATCGTGCCCCTATATGGGCGCGATGCAGCATCTGGGGCAAAACACAAAAAGCGGCGATGATCCGCAGGACGAGGCCGGCTTTGTCGAGACCTTCCGTCGCTTCGTCCCCTATCTGTGGCCCAGCGACATGCCGGGGCTGCGCTGGCGGATCATGCTTTCCATGGCGCTGGTGCTGGCGTCGAAGGGCGTCGGTTTCCTCTCTGCCTTGCTCTATGGCTGGGCGATCGATCGCATGGCACCGGGGATGCAAAGCGGGGTCTGGCTGGCGATAGGACTGGTCGTCGCCTATGCCGGATCGCGCTTTGGCGGGGTGCTGTCGGACAATCTGCGCAACACGGTTTTCGAGCGCGTCGGCCAAGAGGCCACACGGCGACTCGCTGAACATGTCTTTGCCCATTTGCACCAGCTGTCGATGCGCTTCCACATGAACCGGCGGACCGGTGCCGTCACCAAGGTGATCGAGCGCGGCACCAAGAGCATCGATGTCATGCTCTATTTCATGCTGTTCAACATCGGTCCGACGGTGATCGAAATGGCGCTGGTGCTCAGCTATTTCTGGATCAAGGCGGGCTGGTGGCTGGTGGTGCCGACGGTGATGATCATCGGCCTGTACCTGTTTTTCACGCAACGGGTGACCGAATGGCGCAACGCGTTACGCGCCGAAATGAACGAGCTCGACACCGCGACCGTCGCACGTTCGGTGGACAGTCTGCTCAATTATGAGACCGTCAAATATTTCAATGCCGAGGCGCGCGAGGCGGACTATTATGGCAAGGTTGCGCGGCGCTATGCAGTTGCCGCGGTCAAATCCGAAAACTCGCTTGCCTGGCTGAACATCGGCCAATCGTTCATCACCAACCTGTTGATGGCAGGGGCAATGGGCTTCACCGTCTGGGGCTGGTCGCAAGGGCGGTTCAGTACAGGTGATGTGGTGACAGTGAATGCCCTGTTGATGCAGCTGTTCCGCCCGCTCGACATGCTGGGAATGGTCTATCGGACGATCCGTCAGGGAATCATCGACATGGCGGCGATGTTCGACCTGCTCGATACCGCCCCCGAAATCACCGATAAGCCGAACGCGACTTCGCTCTCGGTGGCGGGTGGTGCTGTCGAATTTGACAATGTCACCTTCGGCTATGAGGGTGAACGACAGATATTGAACGGGTTGAGCTTGAGTATCGATCCCGGCAAGACGCTGGCAATAGTTGGCCCATCAGGCGCAGGCAAATCGACCATCGCGCGGCTGCTTTATCGCTTTTACGACGTAACCGGCGGCGCAATCCGCATCGACGGTCAAGATATCCGCGACGTGACGCAAGCCTCCTTACGCGCGTCGATCGGCATCGTTCCGCAAGACACCGTGCTGTTCAACGACAGCATTGGCTATAATATCGGCTACGGCCGGGAAGGTGCGAGCGAGGCCGAGATTGAAGCTGCTGCACGCGGGGCGCAGATCCACGGTTTCATCGCCGCCCAACCCCAGCAATATGCAACACAAGTCGGCGAGCGCGGGCTGAAATTGTCAGGCGGCGAAAAGCAACGCGTGGCGATTGCCCGCACCCTGCTCAAAAACCCGCCGCTGCTGATCTTGGACGAGGCAACCAGCGCGCTCGACAGTCGGACCGAGGCGGAAATCCTGAACACATTGTCCGAAGTCTCAAAGCAGCGCACCACCATCGTCATTGCACACCGGCTGTCGACGATTGTCGATGCTGACGAAATTGCAGTGCTCGATCATGGCCGCGTGGCCGAACGCGGAACTCATGCGCAGTTATTGGCGCAAAACGGGCTTTACGCCGAAATGTGGGCGCGCCAGCAGGCGGAGAAGGAAGAAGAGCCAGTCGCTGCGGAGTAGAATGACTGGGGCGGGACTTTACATGCCATAAGTTCTTATTATGTTCCAGCTCGCTCTACTATCCACAAGCGAGTCGCCGATGGCCGGACAGCACTCTATCCTTGACGAAATTTGCCGCCTACAGCTGGGCACGATGAGCGTGGACGCAAAACAGCTTGAACCTGTAGACGTGCTGCACCGCGTGTTCGGATTCCCTGAATTTCGCGGCGTGCAGGAACAGGTGGTCAGCCGCACGTTGGCAGGGCAAAGCACTTTGACGGTGATGCCGACGGGTGCGGGCAAATCGCTGTGTTACCAACTGCCGGCGGTGATGCTCAAAGGCACCTGCATCGTCATTTCGCCCCTGATCGCCTTGATGCACGACCAGTTGCGCGCTGCGGAGGCCGTCGGCATCCGCGCGGCGACGCTGACGTCTGTAGACACCAACCGCGCCGAAACGGTCGAGCGTTTGCGCAGCGGGCAGCTTGACCTGTTGTATATCGCCCCTGAACGTGCGAGCACCGCCGATCTGCGAGGGCTGTTGCGCGAGGTGCAGATCGCGCTGTTCGCCATCGACGAGGCGCATTGCGTGTCCGAATGGGGGCATGACTTCCGCCCCGATTACCGGATGCTGCGCGGGTTGATGGACGAATTTCCCGACGTCCCTCGCCTTGCACTGACCGCCACAGCTGACGCGCACACCCGCGAAGACATTGCCCATCAGCTTGGCATTCCCGCCAGCGGCACCATTGTCTCGGGCTTTGACCGTCCCAATATCCGCTATGCGGTCACCAACACCAGCAGCAAGGGATCGGCGATTGCCTCTGCCATCCGGGGCTGGCCGGGGGCGGGCATTGTTTATGCAACAACACGTGACCGTGCGGAGAAGCTGGCGGCGCTGATTGCGCGCACCGGCCGCAAAACCCGCTATTATCACGCAGGCATGGAGCCCGCTTCACGCGCAGCGGCGCAGGCCGAATTTGTCGCCAGCGAAGATATGGTGATGGTCGCCACCGTTGCCTTTGGCATGGGGATCGACAAGCCCGACGTCCGCTTTGTCGCCCATGCGGGCATCCCCAAATCGATCGAGGCCTATTATCAGGAAAGCGGGCGTGCCGGTCGCGACGGCGATCCGGCGGTGGCGCATCTGTTCTGGTCGCCCGGCGATTTCTCGATCGCGCGCGACCGACTAAAAGAACAGCCCGAGGCGCGCCAGCTTGCCGAGAAAACACGGATCGATGCGCTATCGGCGTTGGTCGAAACCCCCGCATGCCGGCGCGCGATATTGCTGCGCCATTTTGGCGAAAGCCCGCCTGCCGCGTGCGGAAATTGCGACAATTGTCTGGACGCGCCCGGCGTGGTTGACGCCACCGAAATTGCGCAGAAACTGCTCTCCGCCGTCTATCGCACAGGGCAGAGCTTCGGCGTTGGCCATCTTGAAAAGGTGCTCACCGGCCGCAGCGACGAACGGATCGAGGCGCGCGGGCATGACAATTTGAGCGTGTTCGGCATTGTTTCGGGAGATGAGGCACGTCTGATCAAGCCGGTCGCCAGAGCCTTACAGGCACAAGGGCATCTGACTGCCAACGAACATGGCGGGTTGATGCTGGCAGGGGCATCGCGCGCCATCCTGAAAGGCGAGATGAAGCTGGATATTGTCATCCCACCCAAGACCCGCAAGGAACGACGCGGCGAAGCCAACCCGGTCAATGACCCATTGTTCGAGGCGTTGCGCAGCAAGCGCCGCGAACTGGCCGAGGCAGGTGGTGTGCCGCCCTATGTGATTTTCCACGATGCAACGCTGCGCGAGCTGGCCGAGCGGCGCCCCGCCAACCTCAGCGATTTTGCCTTGATCAGCGGCGTAGGCGCGCGCAAGCTTGAAGCCTATGGCGAAGCCTTTCTGTCTGTTCTAAGGGAAGCCGTGGAAGGATAGGCGCCGATGTTTCGTCAATTGACCAACGATATTTTTGTTTCTCCGCAAATCACCGAGCAAGATATTGCCGAGGCTGCAAAGCTTGGGGTGACGCTGGTGATCAACAACCGCCCCGAGGACGAGTCCGAAGACCAGACCCCGGGCAACGCCATCGAGCGCGCAGCGCGGTCGGCGGGGATGGACTATGTGGCAATTCCCGTAACCCACAGCGGTTTCAGCCAGCCGCAGGTCAAGGCAATGAGCGCAGCGCTGGAAAAGGCGGATGGGCCGGTGCTCGCCTATTGCCGCTCGGGCACGCGCTCGACCCTGTTATGGGCGCTCGCCGAGTCCAGCCAGGGCGGTGACCCCGATGCGCTGACCAATATAGCGGCCAAGGCGGGCTATGACATCAATCCGGTCCGTCCGCTGATGGATATGCTCAAGGCACAAGCATGATTTGGATCGATCTTGCTAAATTGGGCGCATCTTTGATTGCGATCATCGGCGTGGCTTGGCTTGCCGGCCGTATGGGGCTGGGCGGCGACTTGCGCATCCGAGATGCCGACCATGCAAAAGTGCTGGCGAATGAAGCGATTTACGGGTTCGAAGCAACCGAAGTCGCGCTCGACCGCGCAGGCGTCGGTGCGCTGTTGAAAGATGCGCAAGGCAACCAAATGTTATTGCGCCGCCACGGTGCAGCTTGGGTGGGTCGATTGCTTGATCCGGCAATGGAAACAAGGCTCGACCAAGGCTTTCTGACGATTAGCACCGGAGAGCCCGGCGCTGAAAAAGTAACACTCAATCTGGGCGAGGCGGCGCAAATCTGGGCCGCCGGTATGCGGAGGCTCGTGCGTGCCTGAACTACCCAATCCGGTCGATTACGCCGTTCCAGCCTTCATCCTGCTGATCCTCCTGGAAATGGTCTGGGCGCGGCGTAATGCACCTGAAAAATATGAACCCAAAGACACGCTGAGTTCGCTGTCGTTCGGATTGGGCAATAGTGTTGTTGGCTTATTCGCAGGCGGGGCAATTTTTGCTTCGATGCTGTGGGTATACCAGTT